>JAABUN010000346.1_pt1 | contig 120647 bp, 120 predicted proteins | sample 5559311 | NCBI WGS metagenome assembly JAABUN01 (sample SAMN10711877, study PRJNA513370) | rock metagenome | isolation source: Antarctica rocks | place: Antarctica: Victoria Land, Siegfried Peak sud | reverse complement strand
CACCACAACCACCGCGTCGACGTCGTCGCGTTTCGCCAACAGGGCGGTCACCCGCTCGCCGAGCAGGCTCGCCGCCCCAGTCACCACGAGTCGTGCCATGACCGAGCATGCCTGCCCGCCGCCGAGCAGCGCCAGACGCAGCGCGGCTGGCCCAGTCGGCCGGCAGGCGACGAGGTGGCGGACCTGTCCCTCGGTCCTACGATGCCGACATGAGCCCAGGTGGCAATCCGTTCGAGGGGATGCCGTTCTTCGGTGACCTGCTGAAGATGCTGGGCACGCAGGGGCCGGTGCAGTGGGACGGTGCCCGCCAGCTCGCGCTCTCCATCGCCACAGGAGGCGAGAGCGAACCCAACGTCGACCCTACGGAACGGATCCGCTTCGAGCAGCTGGCGCGCGTGGCCGACCTCCAGGTGGCCAAGGCCACCGGCCTCTCCACGTCCACCACCGGTCGGTCCATCACCATCACGCCGGTCACTCGCGCTCAGTGGGCCCTCACCACGCTCGACGCCTACCGGCCGCTCATCGAGAAGATGGCGGTGGCCCTGCACCCGCCGGCTACCGGCGACGCCGCTCAGCCTTCGTTGCCCACCGACCTGTTCTCGCTGGATCCCGCCGACGCATCCACGGATCCGACCGAGGCGTGGTTGGGCCAGATCATGGGCCTGCTCAGCCCCATGCTGCTGGGGATGACCACCGGATCGCTGGTGGGTCACCTGGCCACCCGCAGCTTCGGCCTCTACGACCTTCCGATCCCCCGCCCCGCCACCGACGACGTGTTGGTGGTGGCGTCGAACATCGAGGCGTTCGGGACCGACTGGTCGATGGCCGGTGACGACCTCCGGCTGTGGGTCTGCCTGCACCAGCTCACTCACCACGCCGTGCTCGGCCTGCCCCACGTGCGGGCCCGTCTCGACCAGCTGCTGGGCGACTACGCCAGTGCCTTCGAATCCGATCCCGACGCGTTGGGTTCCAAGCTCACCGATCTCGACATCGACCCGTCGGGCGGGGACCCGATGGCCCGCTTCCAGGAGCTGATGGGTGATCCCGAGGTCATCCTCGGCGCCGTCCGCTCGCCTCGTCAACAGGAGCTGCTCCCCTGGCTCGAAGCGCTGGTCTCGGTGGTGACCGGCTACGTCGACCACGTCATGGACACCGTCGGGTCCGGGCTGATCGGTTCCTACGCGCAAGTCACCGAGGCCATGCGCCGGCGCCGGGTGGAGTCGGCGCAGAGCGACCGCTTCGTTGAGCGGCTCCTCGGGCTGGACCTGACCCAGGAGCACTTCGACCGGGGCCGAGCCTTCGTCGACGGCCTGGTGGAGCGGGCCGGCGCCGAGGTCCTCGAGCAGCTGTGGACGTCGGTCGAGGTGCTGCCCACACCCAACGAGGTCGACGCTCCCGGGCTGTGGCTAGCCCGCATCGGCGTGGACGTCGAGCTCGACGTGGACACCGAGCTCGACCTGGGCGACCTCGGTCCCGATGCACCCGATGCACCCGATGCACCCGATGCACCCGATGCACCCGATGCACCCGGGGCCGGGTAGTCGGCGACGAGTTCTCGCGACCGTTCTTCCGGACCGGTCCAGGTGCGAAGTGCGGTCGGATCGAGCCCAGAAACCCGCGGGTTCAAAAGCGACGACGAGCCTCAGGAGCGATCGAGGTCGACGAGGGTGGTGGAGCCGATGGCACCCTCAGCCAGGTCGACCACAGCCAGGGTGTGGGCGGGAGCCCGGCGCTTCCACGTGCACGACCCCGGGTTGAGGAGGCGCTGGCCGGCTCCTGCTTGCTCGTCGCAGGGCTCGTGGCTGTGGCCGAACACCACCAGCTGGGCGTCAGGGAAGCGGCGCGCCAGCCGGTTGGCCCGGCCGGCCCGGGCCCCGCTGTCATGGACCATGGCCACCCGCACCCCCTCTATCGTCATCTCGAGGGTCTCGGGGAGCATGCCCACCAGGTCATGGTCGTTGTTGCCCAGCACGGCGTGGACCGGAGCAAACCCCGCCAGCTCGGCGAGCAAGTCGGATGACGTGACGTCACCGGCGTGGAGCACGACGTCGGCCCGCTCGAGGTGGTGGTAGGCAGCATCGGGTAGTCGGCGGTTCGACCTCGGGCCGACGTGGGTGTCGGCCACCACCACCACCCGGGTCAACCCGGTGCCCACATGGTGAGGCGTCGGAGGAGGGTCGTTCAACGGGGGTTGTCGCGGTCGGGCGTCCACGGGTACGGGTTGTCGATCGACGGGTCGACGTCGTGGAGGTAGTCGGGTCCGTCGCGGCGGGACTCGGGCAAGGGCTCCCACGGGAACTCGCCCTCGTCGGCCGGCAGTGACCACGCGCTGGGGGAACCTGCCGCCAGGTCGTCACCGGGAGCGGCTCGGTGCGGACCGTCCTTGCGCTGGCGACGGCCTCGGCGCCGGACCCGCTCGGTGTCCCCGGTCATCGGTTCGGCGGCTACCTGCGTGCGCGGGTCGGCCCACTGCGGTTGGGCGTCCTCGTCGTAGCGAGGGTCCTCATCAGGGCGAGCGTCCTCGTCGTAGCGAGCGTCCTCGTGGTCGCCGTCCCACTCCTCGTCGTAGCCGTCGTCGAGGTCTGTGGTGCGAGCGGGGCGGAACCGGCGGTAGGCAGCCCGGGGGGCCTGGGTCAGGCGGCCGCGGACCTCGTCGGACACCTCGGCAAAGCGGTCCTCGATCCCCACGGCCGCGGCGGTCGCTGCGGTCTGGTGGGTTCCCGTGCGGTGGGCGTAGGCCAAGCGGGCGACCACGTAGGACGTCAGGGCGATCACGGCCAACACCAACACCACCGCGAAGCCCAAGCCCACGCTCATGGTGATGGCCACGGGGATGAGCGCGCCGATGACCCAGGTGACCTGGAACCGGGTCTCGAACTTGGCAAAGGCCCGGCCCCGGTTGGCGTCGGGCGCGTCGCGCTGGAGGATCGAGTCGAAGGCGAGCTTCCCGCCACCGGCGGCGAACCCCACGCACGAACCCAGCACGGCGGCCCCGGTCACGTCGCCCAGCACCAACGCGACCAACCCGCCGGCCACCAGCAGCCCCAGGACACCCGTGAGCAGGTTCTCCTCGCTGGTGATGGTGCGGATGCGCGGCGCGGTGGCGGCGCCCACCAACTGGCTCAACACGCTGGCGGCACCGACCACCCCGAACTGCCAGGTGGGTCGGTCTCCACCGCGGAAGTCGAAGGCCACCAGCAGGGTGAGGAAACCGACACACGCCCGGATCAGGCCCATGGCCGATCCCGCCATCACGATGCCGGCGCCTCGGAGCTCGTGGCGCTCGGTCTCGTCGGGGGACTCGTCGGCGATCTGGACACCGGTGATCCGCAGGGCGATCACCGCCGCGGTGGCGTAGACCACCATGGCCAGCCCGAGAGACCACTGGGGACCGAACAGGTTCAGCAGGATTCCGGCGGGGATGACGCCGGCGAACCCGGCTACGCCGCTGATGAGCGACAGCTTGGAGTTGGCCTCCACCAGTTCGTCGTCGGAGCGCACGACGGTGGGCACCAGGGCGCTGCGGGCCACCGAGTACGCCTTCTGGCAGACCAGCAGGCACAGGGCGTAGAGGAAGAACAAGAGGCTGCCGTCGTTGATGACGGTGGCCATCAGGTAGCAGAGCACCGAGCGGACCGCGACCGAGCCGATGACCATGAACCGGTGGCCACCCTTGAGCCGGTCGATGACGGGCCCGATGAGGGGCGACATCACGGCGAACGGGAGCATGGTGATCACCAGGTAGCGCAGCACCGGGCCCCGGGCATCACCCGCTGGCAGGGTGAAGAACAGCGAACCGGCCAGCGATGCCGCCACCATGGCGTCGGCCATCGTCGAACACGCGTGGGTGCGCGCCAGGCGAGCGAACGGCGTCACCACGAAGGCCTTGGCCCCGGCCGAGGTCCCCGGCCGGGGCATGGCAGCCTCAGGCGTGGTCATGGCCTCATCGTACGGAAAGGGTCCGACATCGGCGCGGGCACTGGCACCTGGCGCGGTCGGCGCCGGCTCGCCGATGCGGTGGTGATGGCGGTCGAGAGCACCCAGGGTCGTGCGAGACAAGGGAACCGCCCGGTCTGTCCGGACCACACGGGGGTAGCGTGAGGTCGTGACGGCGACCGTGGAGAAGCGCAGGACGCAGCGGCGCCTGCGCCGCGCCGCCCAGCGGGGGGTCAGTGCCGGGCTGGAGGAGTGGATCGACTGCGACGAACCGACGACCATCGGAACCCTGAGCGACACCTTCGGCGACAAGATCCTCGCCGCCGCGTGCTTGGCCCTGATGGCTCCTTCGGCCCTGCCGATCCCCACCGGCGGGGCCACCCACATCCTGGACGTGATCGCCATCGTGTTCGCCGCCCAGATGGTGCTGGCCCGGCGGACCATCTGGCTGCCGGCGAAGTGGCGCAAGCGCGAGTTGGGAGACAAGTCCCAGAAGGCGCTGCGGATCCTCATCCGCTTCGTGAAGCGTTGCGAGCGCATCTCGCGGCCCCGCCTACCGAAGGTGATGGCCAGCCGACTCGGCGGCGCGGTGCTGGGTGCGGTGATCGCGGTGTTCGTCGTGGGCGCGTTCCTCAGCCCGCCGTTCTCGGGCCTCGACACCTTGCCCGCCCTGGGTGTGGTCCTCGTCGCCCTCGGCATCCTTCTCGAGGACGCTGCGTTCGCCGCCGTCGGGATCCTAGCGGGCGTCGGCGGTCTGGTCCTGCTGATCGGTTTCGGCGTGCAGGTGACGCAGTTCATCGGCGACCTGATCTGATCGCCAGGTGAGCTGGCGGTCCGCCCGTGGCTCGTCCCTGGGATCCTGCGCCGGTGGAGCCGTCAGGGCCGAACCGGGCGGGGGCTCTCGTACTTGTAGCCCAGGCCCCGGATGGTGACGATCCGCGAGGGCGCCGACGGATCGTCCTCGACCTTGGCCCGGAGGCGCTTCACGTGGACGTCGAGGGTCTTCGTGTCGCCCACGTAGTCGTGGCCCCACACCCGGTCGATCAGCACCTCGCGGGTCAGCACCCGGCCGGCGTTCTCGAGCAGCAGGGTGAGCAGCTCGAACTCCTTGAGGGGCAGGGCCACGTCGCCACCTCGGATGAGCACCTCGTGGCGGGCCGGGTCGAGCGAGACGTCACCGACCTGGAGGATCTCGCCGGGCTCCCCATCGAGCGACGGCACCTCTCCCGGGACCCGACGCAACACCGCGCGCATGCGGGCCACGAGCTCGCGGAGGCGGTAGGGCTTGGAGACGTAGTCGTCGGCGCCCACCTCGAGGCCCACCACGGTGTCGATCTCCGAACCCTTGGCGGTGACCATGATGATCGGCACCTGCGACCGCTTGCGCAGCTCCCGGCACACGTCCACCCCCGACACCTTCGGCAACATCACGTCGAGCAGCACCAGGTCGGGGGCCACCGCGTCGAACATGTCCAACGCCTGGGCGCCGTCCCTGGCGACCTGGACCCGGAACCCCTCGCGGGCCAACCCGACGGTGAGCGCGTCGATGAAGCTGTCCTCGTCCTCGACGACGAGGATGGTGGTCGGAGCAGACATGGCGGTCTCCTGCAAGTGGGCGGTCATCGTCATGCGCTGGCCTCCTGGGCTGGGGTGGAGGCGACGGTCGGGTCGTCGTTGGCGGGTCGAGTGGCGACAACGGGCCCGGGACCGGCCGGCAGCCGGAGCGTGAAGGTGGAGCCCTCCCCTTCGCGCGAGGTCACGGTGACCTCGCCCTCGTGGTTCTGCACGACGTGGCGCACGATGGCCAGGCCCAGTCCGGTGCCGCCGGTGTCGCGGCTCCGGGCCCGGTCGACCCGGTAGAAGCGCTCGAAGACCCGTTCGAGGTCGCGGGCCGGGATGCCGATGCCCTGGTCCGTGATGGCCAGGCTCACCCACTCGCCGTCGGTGCGGGTGCTGATGGCTACTTCGGCGCCACGCTCGGAGTACTTCACCGCGTTGTCGCACAGGTTGGCCACCGCCGAGACGAGCTGGCGCCGGTCGCCCACCACGGTCATCCGGTGGGAAGGTTCGGCGACCACCAGCTGCACCGCCTGCTGCTCGGCCGCCGGGCGGGTGCGGTCGACCGCTTCGGCGATGACCAGGTGGACCGGGACCGGTTCACGCGACGGCAGTTCGCTGGCTTCGATCTGGCTGAGCTGCAGGAGGTCGTCGATGGTGCGGGCCACTCGGAACGCCTCGCGCTGCATGCGGCCGGCCAGGCGATGGGCCACTTCTGCGTCGGGTTCGCCCGCCAGGGTCTCGGCCAGTACACCCAGAGCGCCCACCGGGGTCTTGAGCTCGTGGCTGATGTTGGCCACGAAATCACGGCGCACGGCGTCGAGGCGGACGCGCTCCGACACGTCCTCCACCACCAAGAAGGCGCCGCCAGAGCCGTCACCGGTCCGGTCGTCCGATGCCGCCAGGGGGACGGCCCGCAGCTGGAGGGCCCGCCTGGGAGGGCCGAACAGGTCGAGGGTGCGGAGGCCGTCCTGGCCGGCGACGGCGTCGGCGATGAGCTCGGCGATGGCCGACTCCACCAGGGCCTCGCTGTGACGGGCGGCGAAGAACCCCGATGCCGACCGGTTGCGGAACACCACCTCGCCCTCGGCGTCGGCCAACACGATCCCCTGGGGGATCACATCGAGGGCGCTCACCAGCCGCTCGGCAGTGGCCGTCGTGCGGGCCTCGCGGTCGAGGTGGCGTTCGACGGCACGGACCAGGCGGTCGGCGGCGTCGCCGACCGTGGCCGACTCCGGTCCGGCGGTCCGCTCGAAGCGAGCCCGCAGGCCGTCGAGCTGGCGGCGGATCTGGCTCCCACCCAGCACTAGGGCACCGCGTTCGGGACCGACGGGTCGTGGCGCGCCGCGTTGCGGGCCGCTCCCGTGTGCTCGGGCAGCCAGCCGGTGACCATGTAGCGGACTCGCTCGCCGATGTTCACGGCATGGTCCCCGATGCGCTCGTAGTAGCGGCCGATCAGGGCGAGCTGCACCGCGGCCTGCACCCCCATCTCGCCGGCGTTGTGGACCAGGAAGATCTCCTGGATGTACTCGCGGTGTATGGAGTCCAAGCGGTCGTCGAGGTCGTCGAGGGCGGCGGCCACGCCGGCGTCGCCGTCGATGTAGGAGTCGATCGACAGGCGGAACAGGCGGGTGGCCTCCTCGCCCATCTGGCCGATCAGGCCGCGCAACCGCGACGGCAGGTCGGTGCCGAAGATGCGTCGCGACCCCTTGGCGATGTTGACGACGAGGTCGCCCGAGCGTTCGATCTCGGCGACCATTCGCAGGGCGGTGACGATGCTGCGCAGGTCGCCGGCCATGGGCTGTTGGAGGGCAAGTTGCTGGTAGCAGGTCTCCTCCAGCTCGACGGCCTTGGCGTCGAGAGGGTCGTCGCCGTCGATGATGGCCTGGGCCTCGGTCATGTCACCGGCCAACATGGCCTCGGTGGCTCGGGGGATGCCCTCGGTGACCATGGCCGCCATCTGCACCATCTCGTGACGGATCTCGTCGAGCGACTGGTGGAAGCTCTTGCGGACGTTCTCCATGACCTGGTTGACCTTCCCGTCGCTACTCATCTGATCTCGGCAGCCAGGTGGCCGGGATCGCCGGTGAGCAGGTAGCGCAGGCGACTGCCGATGATGGCCGCGTGATCGGCGATGCGATCCAGGGCCTTCCCGACCACCAGGCTATGAAGCGCGGCAGGGACCGCGGTGGGACCGTCGAGCCGGAGCAGCTCGCGGGCCAGTTGCTCGTTGACCAGATCGAGTGCCTGACCGGAGCGGGCCAACTGGTCGGCCTGGGCCAGGTCCTGACCCGACCACGCCGAGAGGGCTTGGCGGTAGAGGTCGACCGCGCTGTCGGCCATCGAGACGAGGATGTCGTAGGTGACCGGGTACTGGCGGATCACGTCCCAGTCGACACCGACCTTGGCCACCCGCAGCGACAGGTCGCCGATGCGTTCGAGCTCACCCAGCACCCGCATGACCGAGACGATGAACCGCAGGTCCGACGCCACCGGCGACTCTCGGGCCAACAGGTCGTAGCAGCGCTCGGTGAGCGACAGGTTCATGGCGTCGATGTCGTCGTCGGCGGCCACTGCGTGCCGGGCGACTGTCAGGTCGCCGGTGGCCAGGAACTCGCGCATGCGCTCGAGGTTCTGGTCGACCCGAACGCCCATGACCTCGACCTGCAGGCGGAGCTGGTCCAGTTCAGCGCCGAAGCCGCGCCTCACCATCGGCGGATCAACCATCGGCGGATCAACCATCGGCGGATCATCGAGGTCCACCGAGGATCAGCCGAACCGGCCGGTGACGTAGTTCTCGGTGCGCTCGTCGGACGGGTTGGAGAACATCTTCTCGGTGGCGTCGTACTCCACCAACACGCCGGTCCGGGTGTCGCTGCTCTCGCTGACCTCGGTGGTGAAGAAGGCACACCGGTCGCTCACCCGAGCTGCCTGCTGCATGTTGTGGGTGACGATGATGATGGTGTACTGCTGCTTGATCTCCTCCATCAGGTCCTCGATGCGGCCGGTGGCGATCGGGTCGAGGGCCGAGCACGGCTCGTCCATCAGCACCACCTCGGGGTTCACGGCCAGGGCCCGGGCGATGCACAGGCGCTGCTGCTGACCGCCCGAGAGCCCGAAGGCCGACTTCTTGAGCCGGTCCTTGACCTCCTCCCAAAGCGCCGCCTTCCGCAGCGACGTCTCCACGATCTCGTCCATCTCGGCGCCCTTCTTGGCCAACCCGGCCAGGCGCGGGGAGTAGGCGACGTTCTCGTAGATCGACTTGGGGAACGGGTTGGGCTTCTGGAAGACCATGCCGATCCGGCGGCGGACCTCCACCGGGTTGACCGCCTTGTCGTAGAGGTCGATGCCGTGGAAGGTGAGGCTGCCCTGGACCCGAGCCGTTTCGATGAGGTCGTTCATGCGGTTGAAACAACGCAGCACCGTGGTCTTGCCGCAACCCGACGGCCCGATGAAAGCGGTGATCTCGCTCTGGTGCACGGCGATGTTCACGTCTCGCACGGCCCGGAACTCGCCGTAGAAGACGGCGAGGTCCCCAGTCTGGAAGACGGTGGGCTTGGCATCGGCCGAGGCATCGGTCACGTCGACGTCGACGGTGACGGGGTCCGAGTTGGCGCTGGTAGCGGTGGGCGGTGTGGTGGTCATGGAGCTCACTTCTTCTTCTCGAAGCGGTTGCGGAGGACGATGCCGACGGCGTTGATGCCGAGGACGAGGACGAGCGTGACGAGGATGGCGGCCTGGGTGTTGCCGGTCCAGTTCCTGGGCGGGAGCTTGGCCCAGCTCGAGATCAGGTTGGGCAGGGCCGTGAACCGCCCGGTCAGGTCGCCGGGGTCGCCGCCGGAGAAGCCGCTGGTGGAGGCGCCCACCAGGATCAGCGGCGCCGCCTCGCCCAGCGCCCGGGCCAGGCCCAGGATGGTCCCGGTCAGCACACCCGGCAGAGCGTTGGGCAGCACCAGCGTGCGGGTGACCTCCCACCGGGTGGCCCCCACACCGAACCCTCCCTCGCGCAGGTTGGACGGCACGGCCCGGATGGCCTCGGCCGACGTGATGACCACGATGGGCAACACGAGGATCGACAGCGTCAGCCCGGCCGACAAGACGCTGGAGCCGCCGGTGAGGTCGTTGAGGCGGACGGTCACGAACGGCAGCTCGAGCGGCGACACGAACAGGGCGTAGCCGAGCAGCCCGTAGACCACCGCAGGCACGCCGGCCAGGTTGCGGATCACGATGTCGACCGCTCGGGTGAACCAGGTGTCGCCGGCGTACTCCTCGAGGTAGATGGCCGAGGCCAACCCCAGCGGGAAGGCGACGATCGCCACGATCACCGCGCAGGTGACGGTGCCCACGATGGCCTGGTACACGCCGGCGAGCGGCGGGCGGATGGAGTACGGACGCTGGACGAAGTCGGCGATCCCCCGGGTGGAGAGCACGCCGATGCCCTCGCCCGACACGCTGAGGATGAGCGCGACCAGAACGGCCAGCACCACGGCCAGGCAGGCCACCAGCAGGTACCGGAACGCTGCGCCACCGATGTCGGCCTTCTCGCCCTCGAGGCGGGCGCGGACGACGTCGGCGGTGATGGTGGGGGCGGTGATGGCCATGGAGCCTCAGTACTTCTGGCGGACGCGCCGCACGAAGCGGTCGGCCACCACGTTGAGCGACAGGGTCAGGACGAACAGGACGAGTCCGAGGAAGAAGATGCTCTGGAACGTGTTGCCGGCACCGACCACGTTGTCGGTGCCGCTGGCCACCGAGGCCATGGCCGAGGTGATGGTGATGCCGCTGTCGAGCGGGCTCCCCGGCCGGGTGCCGGTGCCACCGGCGGCCAAGAAGACCACCATCGTCTCGCCGATGGCCCGCGAGATCGACAAGATCAGGCCGGCCACCAGGCCGCTGATCGCAGCGGGGACCACGACCCGGATGACGGTGGTGACCTTCTTGGCGCCGAGCCCGTAAGACGCCTCTCGGAGGGCGAGGGGCACGGCCCGCAGGGCATCTTCGGACACCGAGGTCATGAGGGGGATGGTGAGGATGCCGACACCGATGCCGGCCACCAGCAGGTTCAGGCTCGGGGAGTTGGTGAAGATCTTCTCGGTGATCTCCGGAGCGATGAAGCGGATGGCGAAAAAACCGACCACCACCGACGGGATCGAGGCCAGCACCTCCACCACCGGCTTCACGATCCGGCGCACCCGGGGCTTGGCGTACTCAGAGAGGTAGATGGCAGCGCCCAGGCCGATCGGTCCGGCGATGACCACGGCCACGAGGGTGACCCAGAGGGTGCCGAGCAGAGGCGACAACATGCCGTAGCGGCTGCCGCGGGGCAACCAGATGTCGTCGGTCAGGTCACCCGGCTCGATCGAGGCGACGAACCGGACGGCGTCGACCACCAGCACGTAGATGATGGCGATGCTGATGAACACCGAGGTGAGCGCAGCCAACGTGAGGACGACTCGGACGACCGTCTCGACGCCCTGGCGCTTGGGGTCACCGGACAGGTCCCTGAGGGACAAGGGGCCGGGCGGTCGGGAGGCGGTTGCGGTCATCGATCCTCACGTGGGCGGTGGTGGGGGCGGTAGTGCGGGACGGCATCGTGCCCCGGGCAGGGGGCCCGGGGCACGACGGACGCTCGGCGGCGGGAACGACACCCGGGCCGAGCAGCGGGGTCACTCGGCGGTGGTGCCGACCGTCTTGTCCTCCCACGCCGAGATGGTCTCGGCGTTGTCGGCCAGCGGGATGTAGTCGGCGGTCTCCACGAAGCCGTCGAGGCCGTCCATGTAGAAGTCGACAAAGGCGCTGACGGCTTCGTTCTCCTCGGCGTTGGCCTTGTTCACGTAGATGTAGAGGCTGCGGGAGATGGGGTAGCTGCCGTCTTGGATCGTCTCTGAGGTGGGCTCGACGCACTCGCCGCCGGCCTCCTCCGAGATGGGCATGAGCTTGACGCCCTCGGCCTGGTCGGCGAAGGCGAAGCCGACCCAGCCGAAGCCGCCGGGGTCACCGGTCACGCCCTCGATGATGGCGTTGTCGTTGGCGCTGGCCGAGTAGTCGGCCCGCACCGTTTCGGCGGCGTCCTCTTCGATCTTGCCTTCTTCGACCCTGCCTTCGGCCACCGGGGTGATGGCGATCTCGATGAAGCTGTCGTAGGTGCCCGACTCGGCGCCAGGGGCGGTGACCACCAGGTTCTCGTCGGGGAACTCCGTATCGGAGCCGAGCTCGGTGGCCAGTTCCTGGGCGTCGGTCCACTTGGCGAAGCCTTCGGACTCAGGCCCCGTGAGGGCGTAGAGGTCGGCGAAGCTCAGGCACTCGACCTCGTTGGACTCGGGGGTGATGACCGAGAGGCCGTCGATGCCGATCTCGAGCTCGATGAACTCGATGCCGTTCTCCTCGCAGATCGCGGCTTCTTCTTCCTTGATGGGACGGGAGGCGTCGGAGATGTCGGTGTCGCCTTCGCAGAAGAGCTTGAAGCCGTCGCCGGTACCGGGACCGTCGACGGAGATGTCGACCTGGTCGTTCTGAGCGATGAAGTCCTCACGGACGAAGTTGGTAATCGGCTCCACCGTGGACGAACCGGATACCGTCACCGAACCGGTGGCTTCGGTGTTCGCTTCGGCTTGAGTCTCGCCGCCGCTGCCGCCGCCGCTGCCGCCGCCGGCCTCACCGTCGGACTTCTTGCCGCACGCTCCGAGGAGCAGTGCGGGGATGATGAGTACTGCGGCGATGGAAGCTCGACGTTTGCTCGAAATCACAGGGGCCCTCCTTGGGCGGTACCGGGGTGCATCTGACGTCGGGGACGGTACGGAAGCCCGGTGACGGGGCAGGGCGGGCAGGGTGAACCCGAGGTGAACGACCGCCCAACAGTTCGTTCGACTTCTCGACACCCGGACCGACCCAGTCGCGAACCGAGTCCGGTTCCGGCACGCAAGGCGCTTCCCCAACGCCGCGAGCACCATCGCCTTCGCCACGCTGCTGAGCTGAGATCCATCGGGTCAGCCCCCGCTGCCGGCGTGAGCCGGAGCGGCCTCAGCTGAGCGGGTCGAGCATGGCGAGGGTGGTCACCAGGGCGCGCAGCACCGGGCGGTCGTGGGCGTAGGTGAGCTGAGCCACCGCAGCCGGGAAGGCCAGCCAGCGGATCTCGTCGACCTCGTCGTTGGCCACGAACGTGGCGGATACAGCCTCCATGGCCCAATAGCGGACCAGCTTGGAACGGTCCTTGCGGTCGCGGTAGTGCACGTCGGCGAGCTCGGGTCCCACCTCGCAGGTCAGGCCGGTCTCCTCGAACACCTCGCGCCGGGCGCAGGCCAGGAACGACTCGCCTTCGTCGCACTTGCCCTTGGGCAGCGACCAGTCGTCGTAGCGGGGGCGGTGGGCCACCAGGATCTCGACCGTGCCCGACGGGGTTCGGCGCCACACCGCCGCGCCGGCCGCCATCACCTCGACCGTGTCGAGCCGATCGGCGGTCACGAGGCGTCGGACCGACCGGCACGCACGAGGGCCAGTTCCTGGAAGCGCAGGTGGGCATCGACGGTCTCGACGCGCGGGACGTGGGTCCACTGACCGTCGGGGTGCAGGTCCCAGGCCAGGGTGTCGTCGGCCATGTTGACGTCGATGATCTCGTTGATCCGCCTCGACAGCCCCGGGTCGACCACGGGGACCAGTGCCTCGATGCGACGATCGAGGTTGCGGGGCATCAGGTCGGCCGAACCGAAGTAGGTGAGCGGCTCCCCGGGTCCGGCGCCGTTGGCGAAGCGGAAGATCCGGGAGTGCTCCAGGTAGCGGCCGATGATCGACCGCACCCGGATGCGTTCGGACAACCCCTCCACGCCGGGACGCAGGCAGCAGATGCCCCGGATGATCAGGTCGATCTCCACCCCGGCCTGCGAGGCAGCGTAGAGGTGGTCGATGGAGGGCGGGTCGACCAGGCTGTTCATCTTCATGACGATCCGGCCCGTGCCCTCGGCCGCGGCCACCTCACCGTCGATGAGATCCAACAACCGGGTGCGCAGCGGGTGCGGGGCCACCAGGAGGCGCTCGTACTGCACGTTGCGGCCGTACCCGGTGAGGTAGTTGAACATCTGGGCCAGGTCCGATCCGATGGCGGGGTCAGCGGTGAGCAGCCCGAGGTCCTCGTAGAGCTTGGCCGTCTTGGCGTTGTAGTTGCCGGTCCCGATGTGGCAGTAGCTGCGCACGCCGCCGCCCTCGTCGCGCACCACCAGCGCCGTCTTGGTGTGGGTCTTGAGGCCCACCAGCCCGTAGGTGACGTGGACACCGGCCTGTTCGAGCGCGCGGGCCCAGCCGATGTTGGCCGCTTCGTCGAAGCGGGCCTTGAGCTCCACCAACGCAGCCACCTGCTTGCCGCGCTCGGCCGCCCGGACCAGGGACTTGATGATCGAGCTGTCGCCCGAGGTCCGGTACAGGGTCAGCTTGATGGCCAGGACCTTGGGGTCGCGCGAGGCCTGGCGCACGAACTCCTCCACCGACGTGTGGAACGAGTCGTACGGATGGTGCACCAACACGTCACCGTCGGCGATCACCTTGAAGATGTCGACCTTGTCGTCGTCGTTCGCAGCCAGGCGGGCTTGGGTGACCGGCGTCCACGGTTGGTCCTTGAGGTCGGGGCGGTCCAGCTCGCGCAGGGCCCACAGGCCACCGAGGTCGAGCGGGCCGACGCTCTCGTGCACCGCGTCCTCGGTCAGGTCGAGCTCGCGCACCAGCAGCTCTCGCACCTCGGGGGTGACCCGGGCGTCGACCTCGAGGCGCACTGCGGAGCCGAAGCGGCGACGGCGCAGCTCCATCTCGACTGCGGCGAGAAGGTCATCGGCCTCCTCCTCCTCGAGCGTGAGGTCCGCGTTGCGCGTGACTCGGAAGGCGAACGTTTCCACCACGTCCATTCCGTTGAACAGGCGGTCGAGGTGCGAGGCGATGACCTGTTCGAGGGGCACGAACCGCTCTCCGTCGGGCATGACCACGAAGCGGGGCAGCACCGGTGGCACCTTGACCCGAGCAAAGCGGCGCTCGTCGTTGGACGGGTCCCGGAGGACCACGGCCAGGTTGAGCGAGAGGCTGGAGATGTAGGGGAAGGGGTGACCAGGGTCGACGGCGAGCGGCGTAAGCACCGGGAAGATCCGGGTGTCGAACTCCTTGACCAGGTACTCGCGGTCGTCATCGTCGAGCTGGTCCCAGCTCGAGAACACGATCCCGACACTGGCGAGCTCGGGCACGATCTCCTCGAGGAACAGGTGCTCGGCTCGATCGACCAGCTCGCCCACCCGCACGGCCACCGCCCGCAGCGTCTGGCTGGGCGACATGCCGTCGGCCGAGCTGCGGCCGACGCCGGCCACCACCTGGTCGACCAGGCCGGCCACCCGCACCTGGAAGAACTCGTCGAGGTTCTGGCTGAAGATGGCGCAGAACTTGGCCCGTTCAAGAAGGGGCACCTCGGGATCGGCCGCAGACTCCAGCACCCGGGCGTCGAAGTCGAGCCATGACAGCTCCCGGTTCAGGAACCGGCCGGGGTCGTCGCTGGTCGGTTCGAACCCCACCGGCGCCACCGCGGGGCTGTCGTCGGCGAGGGTGTCCATGGGCCGAGGGTAGCGAGCGGCGGTGTCAGCTCATCGACGCCACCGGGGCCGGAGGGTGACCCTCAGGTGGCCGGCCGTGGTGCGGCACACCCGTAGAACGCTGCCTCGGCATCGCCGTGCTCAGGGGTCACTCGTTGGGAACGCCGAGGTCCCAGTCCAGCTGGTAGTTCTCGCGCTCGGCGTCGCGGATAACCCGCTCCCGGTTCCGCCGGAACTGTGGGTCGTGGGGCGGGACGAGCTGCAACCGGGCCTGCATGCGATCTCGGAAGCCTTCGACCATGGCCCGGTCGCCCCAGTCGCTCTGCAGGTCCCAGTGTGGCGCCACCGGCCCGAGGTAGACGACGCGCACGTGCGCCCGCGGCGGTCCCTGAGGGATCTCGGATTCGGTCATCGACATGGTCGTCCACCCTAGTTCGACCCCCAGGACCGTCCTTCTTCGGTCGGTCGGTCGGTTGGGCACCGCTACTTCGGGCGCCGCTACTTCGGGCCGAGGGTCACGTCGAAGATGCGCCGCCGACCCTGGCGCTCCACCGTGATCGAGATGCGGTCACCTGGTGCGTGACCCTGCACCAACTCGGTGACGTCCTCGTTGGTGGCGACCGGCTGACCGTCGGCCTCCACCACCACATCGCCCTCCTCGATGCCGGCGTCGGCCGCCGCCGAGTCGGCGTCGACGGTGGTGATGAGCGCTCCCGAGCTGGCCGTGACACCGAACTCCTCACGCACGGCGTCGGTGAGCTCGTCGTCGACGGTCACCGAGGCGACGCCGAGCACGGCGGGGTTGACCACGACGTCGCCCCCGCCCGCCTTCAGGTCGTCCAGGAGCGCCTCCACCTGGTCGATGGCCAGGGAGAAGCCCACGTTCTGCGCTCCTTGGATGATGGCGGTGTTGATGCCGACCACCTGACCGTCGGCGTTGACGAGCGGTCCGCCAGAGTTGCCGGGGTTGATGGCGGCGTCGGTCTGGATCAGGTTGTCGAGGGCGATGGTGCCGTCGTTGATCGACCGGTCCTTGGCCGACACGATCCCGCTCGTCACGCTGGGGTCACCGCCCAGGGCCAGGGCGTTGCCGATGGCGACCACGTTGTCGCCCACCAGCAGGTCGGCCGACGACCCGAGGGCGGCCGGCGTCAGGTCGCTCCGCTCGGCCTGGAGCAGAGCGATGTCGTCGCTGGTGGACGCGCCCACGAGCGTGGCCGTCACCTCTTGGGAGTCGGAGAACCGCACCGAGATCTTGCCGCCCGCCGATGCGATGACGTGGGCGTTGGTGAGGATCAGGCCGTCCGCAGAGATGACCACGCCCGAGCCCGCTCCACCGAAGATGCTGTCGGGGCTGCCGGTGGTGATGGAGACCACCGACGGCTGGGCGATGTCGAGGATCTTGCGGATGTCCAAGGCGGGTGCCGGCCCGGTCCGCCTGGGAGCGCTGCTGCTGGTCGTGGCGCTCCCGGCGGCCGAGGACCGGTCACGGCGATCACCAAAGGCGTAGGTGGCAAAGGCAGCGCCGACCACCAGGGCACCGACCAGGAAGGCGACGAATCCCACCAGCGCCGGGCTGCGACGGGTGGGGACGTCGGAGCGAGTGGGGACGTCGAGCTTGGGGGCCGGCCACGCCGCCGGTGGCGCCGAGCCCGACCCGGGGGCGCGACGGTCGTCGCTCACCGGGGCACGGTCCGGAGCCGTCCAGAGCGGGTCAGCGGGCCAGCCACCGCCTGAACCGGAGGATGACGGCGGCGCCGGCAGGAGGGAGCGACCCGGCGAAGCGGTAGGCGGCGACGAGCCGGACGCGGCGCTGCCGGGCGTTCGCGAGTCCCAGGTCGACGGCGACGTCGGCGCGTCGGTGGTGGGGGGTGACGTCGGACGGGGCGCGGGCGCATCGGTCCCCGACCGCGGCGCCCACGGAGACCACGCCGTGTTCGAGGAGGCCGGCGGAGGCGACGATCCGTCTCCCCGGCGAGTGGTCATGGCGGCCATGCAACCACGTTTTCCCGGTATCTCCACCGCGCTGGGCAGCCTCCGTCGTCGGTGAGCTAGCTACAACCGGTCGCGGCCCACGATTCCTCGGTATCTCCATCGCGCCTGCACCGAACCTGCACACTTGCCGGGGAACGATGGTGGCGGTCCGAACGTCAGTTGGGATCGAAGACCTCATCCGTGCCGGTGAGCGGCAACGGAGAAGGTCACAACCGACTCGCAGGGCCACGGCCCCCCGGAGGAGCACAATGGACGAAGTCGAGCTCCAGTGGATGACCGACGGCAGCTGTCGGAACTACCCCCCGGCGGCGTTCTTCCCCAGCGACGGGGTGGGCGTCGATGCCGCCCGCCGCATCTGCTTCGACTGCAAGGTCCAGGAGCACTGCCTCGAGTACGCCCTGACCAACCGCATCGACCACGGCGTCTGGGGTGGCTGCTCGGAGCGCGAGCGCCGGCGCATCCTGAAGCGTCGTCGCCAAGAGGCCACCGCCCGGGCCTGAGCCCACCCGACCGACCACCGTGCCCCGCTCCGCGGGGCACGGTCGCGTCCGGGCCTAAACCTGGCCCGTCGGAGGGACCCCGGTCGGGCCGAGCCGGGGTGGGTGGCCGCCGGTAGGCGGGGCTCAGGTCAGGAGATGGGACCCTTGTCGGGCGGACCGGGCTCGACGACGGTGGTCCTGGTGACCGTGCCGGTGTCATCGATCGCGTCTTCGTCGGTGCCCTTCTTGAACTCCCGCTGCGCCTCACCCAGCGACTTGGCCAGCTTGGGAAGCTTGGAGCCGCCGAAGATCACCAGGATGATGACGAGGACGATGATGAGTTCGGGTGCTCCGATTCCGGCCATGAGCGTCACCGTAGCCCCAACGTCGGGTCGAAACTACGTCGGACCCTCGGAAGATCGGGTGACCCTGAGAGGCTGGAGGCATGCTCGAATGCGTCATTAACGTCAGCGAGGGGCGAGACCCGGGGATCATCGATGCGCTCGCGGCGGCCGCCGGCCCTGACCTGCTCGACGTGCACTCCGACCCCCACCACAACCGCAGCGTGCTCACCGTCGTCGGCGAGGCTGCGGCACAGGCCGTGGCTGGCGCGACCGTCGCCTGTGTCGACCTCCGCGCCCATCGCGGAGCTCACCCCCGGATCGGCGCTCTCGACGTGGTCCCGTTCGTGCCCCTGGGAGAGGCCACCATCGCCGATGCCGTCGCTGCGCGCGACCGGTTCTGCCGTTGGGCGGCCAAATCGCTCGACGTGCCGTGCTTCGCCTACGGGCCGGAGCGGGCGCTCCCCGAGGTGCGCCGTTCGGCTTTTGTGACCCTCTCGCCGACCACGGGTCCTGCCGAGCCGCACCCGAGCGCCGGCGCCGTGGCGGTGGGCGCCCGGCCGGCAATGGTGGCTTACAACGTGTGGCTGGCCGCGCCCGACCTCGACCTGGCCCAGCGAGTGGCCACGAAGGTGCGGGGTCCCAGCATCCGGGCGCTCGGACTCTCGGTGGGTGACCGGGCGCAGGTGTCGATGAACCTGGTGGAGCCGGCGATGGTCGGCCCCGCTGCGGCCACCGATGCCGTGGCTTCATTGGCACCGATCGCCGGGTGCGAACTGGTGGGCCTCGTGCCTCGTGCGGTACTCGATGCCGTGCCACGGTCGCGTTGGGCGGCGCTCGACCTGGCCGAGGACCGGACCATCGAGGCCCGACTGGCGGCTCGGGCGGGCCGCTGACCGCTGGCGGTCAGGCCCCGACGACGTCGGCGGCCTCTGCCTCGAGCGGTCCCCGCCGGGCGAGTGCCCGCTGACGACGTATGCGGCGGCGTTCGCGCTCGCTCAGTCCGCCCCAGATGCCGAACTTCTCGCCGTTGACCAGTGCGTACTCGAGGCAGTCCCCGCGCACCACGCACCCCTTGCAGACCTCCTTGGCCTCGCGGGTGGAGGCGCCGCGCTCGGGAAAGAAGAGGTCGGGATCGACGCCGAGGCAGTTGGCGAAGTCCTGCCATCCTTTGGCGTCGAGCTCTTCGGAGGTGTCGTGCATGGGCTGGATCCCCCTGGATCGGGTCGACCCGCCGGAGCGGTCGACCGAACGGTCACCTGCTGTCGGGTGGAGGAGGGCCAAGGTGGCGATCCTCATACCACGTGTGGAATTACAACAGTGTGATCATCGCCGCTGGAGAGCGATGACGCAAGCGGAACTTGGCTGAAAGCCCTGAGCGGCAGGGTTCGGGCGGCGAACCTCCTCCGCTGCTGACTTCGTGGCGCGACACTCGTGGCGCCGTAACCGTCCGGCGGAGGCCACCCATGACCCATCCGATCGACCAACCGTGGGAACCAGATCCCGGGAGCGACGAAAGCTACGCGCTCTTCGCCAAGGAAGGCCGCGCGGCGGCCGATGACGCCACGCCGATCGCCTACACGGTGCGCGGTGCCGACGGGAGCAGGGTCCCGGTGCTGTTCGCCAACGGCTGGTCGTGCAGCGACGCCTACTGGGTCGGGCTCCTCCCGGCGCTCGAGGAGCGGGGCCACCCCTGCATCCTCCCCGACACCAGGGGCCATGGCCGATCCGGTCTCCCCCGCTCCCCGGGCCGGGGGGCCGCCAACCTCACCATCGACGACGTGAGCATGGCCCGGATCGGCCGCGATCTCTTGGCCGTCATCGACGACGCCGGCTACCAGGAGGTGCTGGTGGTCGGCCACTCCATGGGGGTCCAGACCGGGCTCGAGCTCTACCGGTTGGTGCCCGAGCGCATCGTCGGGCAGGTCTTCATCGCCGGTACCTACGAGAACCCGACCAAGACGTTTTACGGCACCTCGATCGGCGATCGCCTGTTCCCACTCGTCGGTGCGGTCATGCGTTGGTTCCCCGAGATCGTCAAGCCGGTCCAAGCCACCATCGGTCCGGCCAACGTTGGCCACTTCGGCGCCCGCCTGGCACGCGCCGCAGGGCCCAAGGTCACCGCCGAGGCGCTCCACCCCTACCTCAAGCACATCAAAGCCGTGGACATCTCGGTGATGGTGCTGATGGCCGGGGCCATGCGGGCCCACTCCGCCGCCGACCTCCTCGATCGGATCACCGCTCCCACCTTGATCATGGCGGCGGGCGCCGACGTGTTCACGCCCGCCCGATGCTCGGAGGCGATGCACCACCGCATCGCCGACAGCGAGCTCATCACGTTCCCCGAGGGCGCCCACACCCTTCCCGTCGAGGAACCGCAAGCGATCGCCGCAGCCATCGACGACTTCGTGGCTCGGCGACTGGCACCGACGTCGCGCCTCAAGCCGAGGGCGAAGCAGGCAGCCAAGAAGCGGGCCACCAAGCGCGCCGCAGCGAAGCCGGTAGGCGGCCAGGCATCGCCGAAGCCGTGAAGGGCCCGGCTTCGATCGCAGCGGCGCGAGCCGACATCACCACGCTCTCGGTGGACGCCGTCGTCAACGCCGCCAACTCGTCGCTGCTCGGCGGTGGCGGCGTCGACGGGGCCATCCATCGCGCTGCCGGGCCCGGTCTTCTCGAGGAGTGCCGACTCCTCGCAGGCTGCGCCACCGGCGATGCCAAGGCGACCGGCGGTCACCGGCTGCCGGCTCGGTGGATCGTCCACACCGTCGGTCCCGTCTGGGAGGACGGCAGCCATGGCGAAGCCGAGCTGCTGGCTTCGTGCTACCGCCGGTCGCTGGAGGTCGCCGAGGGCCTTGGTGCTGCGTCGATCGCCTTCCCCGCCATCTCCACGGGTGTCTACGACTACCCGAAGGAGGCTGCGGCTCAGATCGCGGTGGCCACGGTCAAGGCCCACTCCGGCACGATCACCGACATCCTCCTGTGCGCGTTCTCCGACGACGACCTGACCCGGTACCAGCGCCTGATCGACGCCTGAGCCCGGCACGGACGCGTCACGCCATCGGCGCTCGGCTCAAGCTGATCGACGACCGCCGCGGGTCATCTGGCGACGGGACTCGAGGAAGTCGACCAGCACGTAGTCGCCGAGCGTCTCGGGTGTGGTGAAGAAGGCCCGGCCGCGGTTGAGCCGGGTCAGTTCCTCGATGAAGCGCTGGAGGTAGGGCGTGGCGTCGAGCATGAAGGTGTTGATGCGGATGCCCTCGCGGGTGGCCCGCATGACCTCGTGCAGGGTGGCATCCACCGTCTCCTGCACCGGGGGGTAGTTGAACAGCGGCTGACCGTTGGCCGCTATGTGGGCGGTGGGCTCGCCGTCGGTGATCATGATGATCTGCTTGGTGCCGTGCTCTCGGCTGAGCAGCTTGCGGGCCAACTGGAAGCCGTGCTGCATGTTGGTGCCGTAGACGTAGTCCCATGACACCTCGGGTAGCTCACGGGGCTCGATCACCCGAGCCACCTCGCTGAAGCCCACCAGCCCGAGGTAGTCACGCGGGAAGCGACTGCTGATGAGCGAGTGCAGGGCCATGGCGACCTTCTTGGCCGGCAGGAAGTTGTCGCGCATCGGCATGGAGAGCGACAAGTCGATCATCAACACGGTGGCTGAGCGCACGCTCTGCTCGGTCTGTTCGATCTCGAAGTCCTCGGGCGACAAGGTGACCGGCGTGCCGCCACCGCTGCGGCTGACGGCGTTGCGGATGGTGCGCTCGATGTGGAGGTTGAACGGATCGCCGAACTCGTAGGGCTTGGTGTCCTGCGAGCGCTCGTGGCCGAGGCCGGTGCGGGTGAGCTCGTGCTGGCCGAACTTGTCGCGTGCCAGCTTGGAGAACAGGTCGTTGAGGGCGTGCTTGCCGATGCGCCGGAGCCCGGCCGGGGTGAGCTCGTAGCGCCCCTCGCGGTTCTCGATCAGGCCGGCGTCTTCGAGCATCTTGGCCAACTCGGCCATCTTCTCCAGGCTGTCGGCCGCCTCGGGACCGAGCAGCTCACGGGCCCGGTCGACGTCGACCTCGGCCAGCGCGCCGGGGTTGGCGGCGTTGCGCATCATCTGCTCGAGCTGGTCGAGGTCGCCGAGCTCGTTCATGACCTGGGCGGCGTCGGCGAAGCCCAGCGGGTCCTGGCCCGAGAAGTCGTAGCGACGGCTCCACCCGGCGTCGGGGAAGGCCTGCTGCAGGTTCGACGACAGCTGGGCCATCTGGAAGCTCAGGTCCATGTCCTCGAGTAGTTGCTCGGAGAGGCCCTGGAGCTGCGCCCGCTGCTCGGGCGTCATCGAGTTCAACATCGCCTGCATGGCCGCCATGCGCCGGGCCATCAGCTCCAGCAGTTCGTCGAGGTCGCGCGGGTTCTCCGGGAAAAAGTCGCCGAAGCGCTCCATGAAACCCTCGAAATCCGGTTCGCGTCCGGCGGCACGCGCTTCGAGCATCTGGTTCAGCTCGGCCAGCATGTCCTTGGTGCGAGCCATGGCCTCGGGCGACACGTCGCTCATGGCCCCGGCCATCTGGTTGAACCACCGCTGGGCGAGCTGCTGGCGGAGCTGCTCGGTGAGCTCCTCGAACTTCTCGCGCGCCTCGCTGGAGGTGAAGTCGTGCTCGGAGAGCTCTCGGACCATGCCGGCCAGGTCGGGCGGGAGCAGGTCGAGCTCCATCCGGCGCGCCTCGACGGCCTCGTCGGTGACCTCCCGCCGGCGGGCGTCACCCGATTCGGCGGCCTCTCGCTGCAGGTCGTCGAGGGCGGCGCGCTCCATGTCGACCACCTCGCGAAGCTGCTCGGCGATGTCGTCGTACACCCCACCGAGGTCGTGGTTCTCGAGACGCTCACGCCGCTGCTGACGGAGCTTCTCCATCAGCTCCCTCATGCCCTGGACCCGCTCGCCGTTGCGGTCCTCGAACCCCGAGTTGAGCATCCGGCGCAGCGCGGCGTTCAGGTCGCCGTGGTAGAGCAGGTCGTCGTTGATCTCGGCCAGCACCGAGTCGGCGTCGAGGTCGAAGCCCACCTGGGTCCCGTCCCAGCGGGAGTACCGGAAGTGCGGGCGTCGACGGGGCACCCGGCCAACGCTACGCCCGGGGATGGCGGATCGTCACCCGGTCGTCTCGGTCACGGTGTGGCCGCACCGCCCGGCTGGCCCCGCGGCGATGGGAGGATGCCTGCGTGACGTTCTCCGAGGGGTTCTGGTTCGGGGCCGGGGCCTCGGCCACCGCCGCCGAGGGCGCGGCGCCGGCCTCCGACCTGGGACGGTGGGTCCAGGACGGCCGTGTCGAGCCGACCGTCGGAGCGGGTTTCGCCACCGGTTTCGTCGACGACCTGACCCGGTGGGCCGACCACGGCGTCAGGCACCTCCGCTACACGGTCGACTGGGCCCGGATCGAGCCCACGAACGGGCACCGTGACGTCGAGGCCGTCGAGCACGTCCGCCTGGTCCTCGAGGCGGCGCGTGACGTCGACGTGGCGGTGTGGGGCTGCCTGCACGACGGGTCGCTGCCAGGGTGGTTCTCCCACGACGAGCGGGGCTTCGCCGACGCCCGCAGCCGCCGCTACCACTGGGCCCGCCACGTCGAGTTCGTGGGCGAGACGTTCGGCGACCTGGTGCACGGGTGGGTCCCGGTGTTCGAACCGTCCCGCTGGGCCTACTCCGGGTGGATCGACGGTTCGCGACCGCCGGGCGCCACCGACGGCGCTGAAGCGTTCGCCGCCGCCCTCGAAGCCGTGCACCTCGCCTCGGTGGAGGCCGCGCTGCGGCTCCGCGGAGGTGGCCGCCCGGTGGCCAGCGCCCAGTGGATGGTGCCACTCTTCCCGGCCCGGCCCGACCCCGACTCCCCCTCCACCGCCGACGCCCAGGCCATGACGGGTGTGGTCGACGACGCGCTCTGGGGGTGCTGGCACCGGATGCTGGTGGAGGAGACGCTGCAGGTCCCAGGTCGCCCTCCGGTCGCAGTGCCCGGCGCCCGGGAGGCGTTCGACGTGATCGGCCTGACCTACCGCCACGCCGCCGCCGTGCGGGGCGACGGCGTGCTCCTGGCCTACCCGCAGACCCTGCCGACGGGACCCGACGGCCGGGTGGCCTGGGCCGAGGGCCTCGGTCTGGCGCTGCACCACGTCGCCGAGTCGCTGCCGGACCGACCCCTGCTGGTGGCCGGGTGCGGCATCGTCACGGGCGACGAGGACCAGCGCGAGCAGTACCTGCGCGACACATTGTCGATCGCCGAGGACGCCGTGGCCGGCGGGATCGACCTCCGGGGGTTCTGGTGGGAGACTCCCGTGGACCCAGCGGGCGCCGATGCCGCCCCGCCCGGGCTCTTCGACCGGGACCGCGTCGCCCGACCCGCCGCCGACCTCCTGGCACTCGTCGCCGACGGTGCTCCCGTCCCTTCCTGATCGGCACCCCCCGACTGGCACACCCTGGGCCCGGGTCGCTTGGCGGTTCCGATGCTCCTCGGGGCGACGGCGGCTACCGTTCGGTTTCCAGACGAGAGGTCCTTCATTGACCGACGAGCCGCTTGTGGTCATCGATCACGTCGACAAGCACTTCGGCCATCTGCACGTCCTGGCCGACATCGACTTGACGATCGGCCGAGGTGAGGTGGTCGTGGTCATCGGCCCATCGGGCTCAGGCAAGTCCACGCTCTGTCGAGTCATCAACCGGCTCGAGCCGATCGAGGGTGGCACGATCACCATCGACGGCGAGCCGCTGCCAGTGGAGGGCAAGGCCCTGGCCCGACTCCGCGCCGACGTGGGCATGATCTTCCAGGGCTTCAACCTCTTCGCCCACAAGTCGGTGCTGGACAACGTGACGCTGGGCCCGATGAAGGTTCGTGGCGTCGCCAAGGGAGCGGCCCAGCAGCGCGGGCGCGAGCTGCTCGAGCGGGTGGGGCTCGCCGACCAGGCCGACAAGATGCCGGCTCAGCTCTCCGGGGGGCAGCAACAGCGGGTGGCCATCGCCCGGGCCCTGGCCATGGACCCAAAGGTCCTGCTCGTCGACGAGCCCACCTCGGCTCTCGACCCCGAGATGGTCAACGAGGTGCTCGACGTGCTCACCGCCTTGGCCGCCGATGGCATGACCATGGTGGTCGTCACCCACGAGATGGGCTTCGCCCGCCGAGTGGCCAACCGGGTGGTCTTCATGGCCGACGGCAAGATCCTCGAGATCGCCCCACCCGATGAGTTCTTCTCCCACCCCGCCACCGAACGGGCCCAGGACTTCCTCTCCAAGATCTTGAGCCACTGAGGTGGCTCCTTGCGGACCCCGTGCCGCCGTCGTCGCTCCCGACCGTCCCCCTGCCCCCAACCAAAAGGAAGACCGATGACCCGAACCCGAACCCGAACCATGAGCTTGCTGGCCCTGCTGGCGGCGTTGTTGTTGACCGTCGCCGCCTGCGGCAAGAGTGACAGCGAGGAAGGGACCGTCGACGGCGGTGCCGCCAACACCGACGAGTCCGCCGACAAGTTGCCCACCTACGAGATCGAGGCGGCCGCCGACCTCTCGGGCACGCCCAAGGAGCTCTCCGACGCCGGTGCGGTCACCATCGGTGTCAAAGCGGACCAGCCCAACCTCGGCTACAAGGACCCCGACACCAACGAGTTCTCGGGCTTCGACATCGAGATCGCCAAGATGGTCGCTGCCGACCTCGGGATCGACGTCGACGGCATCACGTTCAAGGAGATCCCGTCGAAGAACCGTGAAACCGCGCTGATGAACGGAGAGATCGATTACTACGTCGGCACCTACACCATCAACGACGAGCGCAAGCAGCAGGTGAGCTTCGTCGGCCCGTACTTCGTGGCCGGCCAGGACCTGCTCGTGTTGGCCGACAACGACGACATCAAAGGCCCCGACGACCTGGCCGGCAAGAACGTCTGCTCGGCCACCGGGTCGACGCCGATCGAGCAGATCAAGACCGAGTACCCCGATGCCGAGACCACCGAGTTCGACGTGTACTCGAAGTGCGTGGATGCCCTCATCGACGGCGAGGTCGACGCGGTGACCACCGACGACGCCATCCTCGCCGGCTACGCCGCTGAGGAGCCCGACGAGCTCAAGGTGGTGGGCGAGACCTTCAGCGAGGAGCCCTACGGCATCGGCCTGCCCAAGGGAGACACCGAGCTCCAGGACTTCATCGCCACCGCGCTGAAGAACCATCAGGACAACGGCGACTACGAGAAGGCCTACGCCGCCACCCTCGGCCTCTCGGGCACCGAGATGGGTGAGATCCCCGAGATCACCGAGGGAACGCCGGCCGCCTGAGCGGCACTGCGAACCGGCGGCCGCCACCGGACCGGGCGGCGGCCGCCGGTGGGCCGCACGTCCGCCGCCCGATCGAGGCGACACGACCCGAGCGACCCGAGCGACACGAGCTGAGGACCGACCCATGGATGCCATCATCGACAACGCTGATGGCTTCTGGTCCGGGATCCAGACCACCCTGACGCTCACCGCGGCATCGGCGCTCGTTGCCGTGTTGCTCGGCGTTGCGCTGGCTGCCTGCCGGGTTTCGCCCGTGCCGTCGTTGCGGCTCCCCGCCGCCGGGTTCGTCAACCTCATGCAGAACCTGCCGCTCACGGTCTTGTTCTTCCTGGTGGTCTTCGGCGCCCCCAAGGTGGACATCACCGGCACCAGCTTCTGGAGCCGGGCGGTGATCGCCCTGGGCCTCTACACCGCGGCCTTTGTGTGCGAGGTCGTGCGGTCGGGCATCAACACCGTCCCGGCGGGCCAAGCCGAGGCAGCCCGAGCCATCGGCCTCGGCTTCTCCTCGAACTTGAGGTTGATCATCTTGCCCCAGGCCCTGCGCTCGGTGGTCGGCCCCATGGCGAGCACCATCATCGCCCTCACCAAGAACACCTCGGTGGCGGTGGGGTTCGCCGTGCTCGAGCTCACGAGCGTGATCAACCGGCTCAACGAGACCGGCGATGCCGTGGCTGGGCTCTTCGGGGTGGCCTTGTGCTACCTCATCCTGATCCTGGCCATGAGCTGGGCGTTCGAACTGATCGAGCGGAAGGTCGCCTTCGCCCGATGAGCTCGGTGCTGTTCGACGAACCGGGTCCGGCGGCCAAGCGGCGCAACGCGATCTGGACCTTCGTCGGCGCCGTCGTGGTGGCCCTCATCGTGTTCGTGGCGATCTCCCGACTGTCGGCGAGTGGTCAGTTCGAGGCCAGGCGGTGGGAGTGGATCCAGTACGAGGGCATCCAGCGCAACCTGCTCCGAGGGTTCGTCGCTACGCTCAAGGCGTTCGTGCTGGCGGCGGTGCTCTCGTTGGCCCTCGGCGTGACGCTCGCGGTGGGGCGGTTGTCGCTGCGACCTGTGGTGCGTCGGCCGGCCGCAGCCGTGGTCACGGTGTTCCGGGCCCTGCCGGTGGTAGTCCTCATGTTCTTCCCGTACCTGGGGGCCAAGCCGCTGTTGGGCACCAGCGTCCCCCTCCTCTGGTGCGTGGTGTTCGGCCTCACGCTCTACAACGGGTCAGTCCTCGCCGAGATCTTCCGAGCCGGGGTGCTCTCGGTCCCTGGCGGCCAGGCCGAAGCCGCCTCCGCCGTCGGCCTCACCCGTGCCCAGTCCCTCCGGATCGTCCTGTTCCCCCAAGCGGTCCGAGCCATGTTGCCGACCATCATCAGCCAGCTGGTGGTGGTCATGAAGGACACCGCGCTGGGTTTCGTCATCGGGTACCAGGAGCTGTTGTTCGAGGGTCAGGGGATCACCGACGAGTCCCGGTTCGGTCGACCGATCATCCCGGTAGCCGTGGTGGTGGGTGCCGTCTATGTCGTGGCCTGCGCGATCCTCTCGCTCGCTGCGACGCGCATCGAGCGTCGCAGCGGAGCCGTCCGTCGTCGGCCCGGGGGTTTCGCCGAGGGCGTCGCCGAGCCCCGACCTGTCGCCCTGCCGGATTGACCGCTCCCGCTGCCGGCTCGCAACCTCGACCGGACGAGCCCGAGGCTCCGATCGCCCCTGGGGGACCGCCCAAAGGCCGCCGTGCCAAGGACCGCTGACCGGCCCAAGATGGTGGAACGCCTTGCGTAGGGTCACCACGTGACCGGCTCCGGCGAAGTGCGCGTGCGGGGTCGGTCGGTCCGCAGCCTCCCCGACCGGCTCTGGGTCCCGGCGCTGCTCGGGTTGCTGTTGGCCCTCGGGTTCGTCGGCGCGCTGATGGTGCGGGCCGACGGCGACGTCTCGGTGCTGGTGCACGCGGCGCCACCGTGGACCACCGAAGGCGACGGCGCCCGGGGTTCGCTCACGGTCCAGCCGGACGTGGAGGACGGATTCGACGGCCAGTTCTTCTACCGGCTCAGCGTAGATCCGTGGTCCACCGAGCGGACCGTCGAGGGGGTCACCTTCGACCTCCCCTCGCTGCGCAACACACGGTGGGGCTACGGGGCCTTGGCCTACGCCGCCAGCGCCGGCGATCCGGACCTGGTGCCGTGGGCCCTCGTCGGCCTCAACGTGGCTGCGGCCGCAGCTGTGGGCGCGATCGGCGGGGGCCTGGCCCGGACGTCGGGTCGCCATGCCGCCTGGGGCGCGGTGTTCGTGATCTGGCCCGGGTTCGCCTACTCCCTCTCGCTCGACACCTCCGAGCTGGTGGCGTCGGCGTTCTTGCTCGGCGGCCTGCTCGCCCTCCGCCACCGCCGCTGGGTGCCGGGCGCGCTGTTGTTGACGGCCGCCGTGCTGACGCGCGACACCACCGCCGTGGTCCCGTTCGGCGTCGCGATCGCCGGTGCCTGGCTGTGGTGGACCAGGCGGCGGTCCGATCTCGCCGACCCGGAGCCGACGCCTTCGCCCGCTGCAGCCGCAGTAGTGCCGGCCGGTCCTGGTGTCGGCTCTGGGACAGCGGTCGACCGCCCCGGTGCGGTCATCGGTGGTGCCCCTGGCCCTGACGACACGAAGGAGGTCGACGCCGACATTGGCGGTGGCCCGCTCTTGGCCGGCGGGTTTCCGCTGGTGGCGTTCGGCGCGTGGCAGCTCCTGCAGCGGAGCCGCTTCGGGGCGCTGCCGCTGACGTCGTCGGGCGACAGCAACCTCAGCTTCCCACTGGCCGGGCTCGTCGACCAGCTCGGTGCCTCGCTGCCTCCCGACGGTGCCGACGAGGCCCTCCGCCTGGTCAGCCTGGCCGGCCTGGTGCTACTCGTGGGCGCGGCCGCGTGGTGCTGGCGGGGTTCGATACCGTCGCTCGCCGAGCGGGTGGCATGGGTGCCGGCGGTGCTGGTGGTGGTGGTCCTCAACGCCTACCTCTGGTCGGGCGCGACCGCCTTCATGCGGGCCGCCACCGAGGCTGGGCTCCTGTCGACGCTCATCGTGCTCGGCTCGTCGCGTCGCCGCCTGCTCCCCCTCGCCGGTCTGGGTCTGTCCGGCCTGTGGGCACTCACCGCCGTCGCCCAGCTCTCCAAGCTCTCGTGACTGGGGAGGATCCTGCGGGTCAGCCCTGGGCGAGGCGTCGCCGGAGTCGGTCGCGAACTTCGGGCCAATCGTCATCGGTCATGGCGTACTGCACGGAATCGCGCCACGTGCCGTCGGCCCGGATCCGATGGTTCCGCAGTACGCCTTCCCGGCAGGCCCCGAGTCGGGCGATGGCCGCCTGCGATCGTTCGTTGCGGGAATCGGTGTGCCACACGACCCGAGCCGCCCCGAGGGTCTCGAAGGCGTGGGTCAAGAGCAGCAACTTCGAGTCGGTGTTGTGCCCGGTGCGCCACCACGGTCGTCCCAGCCAGGTGTAACCGATGGCGAGAGAGCGGGAGGCGGGATGGACCTCGTAGTAGCTGGAGGTGCCGATCAACTTCTCGGTGGCGACGTCGAGTTGGGCGTAGGCGAACCGCTCGCCTCTTGCTCGAGCCGCCAACGCCGCCAGCACGTGGGTCCGGGCCTCCTCGATCGTGGTCGGGGCCGGGCCCTTGCCCAAGAACTCGAAGACGTCGGCGCCACCGGCCTCCGCGGTGACCGCAGCCAGGTAGCCCTCGGCGTCCTCACTGCGCATGGGCCGCAGGTGGACCTTCGCCCCGGTCAGCTCCTCCTGGGCGTACCAACGAGCCGGTTCGGGCGCAGGCGTGGCGGGCACGGGCACGACCGCAGCTTGGTCCAGTGCCTGGCGACGGTCACACCGGTTTCCGCACGGCACCAGGGTCGGTACCCGGCGGCCCGTACACTCGCCGGTCGTGCTGGCACGGCTGCGAGGGAGCGACGCAGCTACGCCGTGGCTGGCGGCAGGGCTCCTCCTGGCCCTGGCGGTCGGCGCACCGCTGGTGGTCTTGGGGCCCGGCAACGACCTCGACGTGGCCAACGTGTTCCGCTCAGGTCGGTCAATTGCCCGGCACTTCGCCTACCTCCCGAGCCGGGCGCCGGGGTCGCCGGTGCACGAAACGATCGTGGGCGTGCTCGATCTGATCGGCGGGCCGTTGCTCACCAACCTGGCCTCGATGGCCGCCGCCGTGGTGCTCGTGTTGGCGCTCGACCGGCTCCTGCGGCGAGAGGGCATCGGACCGGGCGGGCGGTGGGCGGTGGCCCTGGTGGCCGCCAACCCGTGGTTCCTCATCGCCGCCACCTCGACCACCGACTACCTCTTCGCCCTGGCCTTCGTCATCGGTGCGGCATTGGCGCTGCGCGCCGACCGCACTGTGCTGGCCGGCGCACTGGCCGCGGCGGCGATGGGCTGTCGCATCGGTTCGGTGTTCCTCGTGATCGCCCTGCTCGTCGCTGAGCTGGGCGAGCCTGACCGGCCGGGGGCCGCACGACGCGTCATGGTCACCGGTCTCACCACAGCTGCGACGACCGCTCTGCTGTTCCTGCCGTCGGTCGTCCAGGCCGGCGGCCTGGCCTTTGCCGACAACGACTTCTCCACCTCCACCCCGTTGGTGCAACTGGGCCGGGCGGCGGTGAAGGACCTGACCCTCCTCGGCCCCGTCGCCAGCGTGGTGGCCCTGGCGGCTGTCCCCGCACTGCTCGCCGCCCTGCGGACCTGGCGGGCCTCGTGGCTGGTGCGCTTCGCCGTCGTCGGTCTCGTGGGATCCCAGCTCCTGTTCATCCGGTTCCCGTGGAAGGTGCCGCACCTGCTGCCGTGCCTGGTGTGCGGCGCCATCCTCCTCGCCGTCGCCCTGGGCGATCGCCCACGGCTGTTGGTGGCGCTGGTGGTGCTCCAACTCCTGTTCGCCGTCGTCCGCGTCGACGTGGTCCAACCCGACGACCCCAACCAGGCCACCGGCGGCGACCCCGGCCTGGTGGTCGGGTGGGGGCCGGTGGTCACCGACTGGCAGTGCCGACGCCAGGACCCCGACGCCTACCTCGGGCGCCAGAAGTTCGAGGTCGAAGACGCATGGAACTGCGCCCGCCCCTTCGGCACCGGCCCCGACTGACCACGGACCTCTTCCGTGCCTTGCGAACGGACTCAGGTGGCAGGGCCGTGCCCGTGCATGATGGCGGGGTGACGGACCGGGACACCGAGTGGCGGTGGGTGGCGGAGCAGCGCCGGGCGCTCGCCGGCTCGCTCGACACGCTCGCGCCCGAGGCTTGGGACGGGCCCAGCCTCTGCGGCGACTGGCGGATCCGTGACGTGGTCGGCCACCTGGTCAACCTGGCCGAAGGGACGCGTGCGTCGGTCTTCGTCGACGTGGCGCGCCAGCTCCGCCCTCCGTCCGACGCCATCTCCCGCATCGCCAAGCGTGAGGGTCGGTCCGCGCCTGACGACCTCGTCGCCCGGCTGCGCGCGTCGGCCGACGGGCGCTTCGTCGTCCCCACCCAGCGCCCGGTCGCCGCGCTCGGGGAGGTGGTCGTGCACGGGGTCGACGCGCTGCGGCCGTCCGGCGGGACCGAGCCTCCCGTCGATGCTGAGCGCACGCAGGCCATCGCCGAGACCTACCGACGGCTGGGACCGGTGTTCGGCATGGGCCGAGCCGTTCGTCGCGTCCGCTTCGATGCCACCGACGCCGGCTGGTCGGTGGGTCCGATCGCCGGCCCGGCCGCCACCGGCATGGCTACCGACGTCCTGCTGGCCCTAGCCGGCAGGGCCGAGGGCCGCTCGGCGCTCAGCGGGCCGGGGGCCGAGCTGCTCCGCCGCTGACCGGGCCGGCGCCTTCAGCGAGCCCGGTAGGTGGCCCGCGTGCCCCGGTGGTCGGCGTCCTTGTTGAGGCGCTTCGACAGGTGCAGGCCTTCGAGTACGAACTCGACGGCGCTGGCCACCGTGCCGGGCCGCTCGTCGTCCTCCACCAGGGCGACCACGGCGTCGCGCAGGGCGGGGATCTCGGTGGCCAGGGCCACCTCGTCGGCTGCCGCCACGTCTTCGCCGGCGTGGATGACCCGCCCGTCGTCGAACGCCTCCAGCACGCCGCGGAGCTGACCCACGTCGAGACGGTCGCGAAACACCTGGAGCACGGCCGCCTTGACCAGGCGCTCGATGATCTCGCCGCCGTCGTCGTCGAGGGTGTCGAGCTCGACCTTGCCCGAGGTCGATGCTGCGAGCGCCTCCAGGTCTGACACGCGGGGCACGACGTCGGACTCGCCGGCGCGCAGGGCCCGACGGGCGGCGTTGGCCACGAGGGTCTCGGCGTTGGTGACGCTGAGGCGCACCGACACGCCCGAGCGTTGGTTGACGTGGCTGCTCTGGCGAGCCAGCTGCGAGATGGTGGACACGATCTCGGCCATGAACGCCGGGACCACCACGTCGAGCCCGTCGCCGCTGAGGGGGCGGGCCTCCTGGGCCACGATGGCCATCTCGGTGTCGACGTCGAGGGGGTAGTGGGTGCGGATCTGAGCGCCGAACCGGTCCTTGAGCGGCGTGATCAGCCGGCCCCGGTTGGTGTAGTCCTCCGGGTTGGCCGAGGCGAAGAGCACCACGTCGAGCGGCAGGCGCACCTTGAAGCCGCGGATCTGCACGTCGCGCTCCTCGAGCACGTTGAGCAGGCCGACCTGGATGCGCTCGGCCAGGTCGGGGAGCTCGTTGATGGCGAAGATGCCGCGGTTGGTGCGCGGGACCAGGCCGTAGTGCAGGGTGAGCTCGTCGGACAGGTAGCGGCCCTCGGCCACCTTGATGGGGTCGACCTCACCGATCAGATCCGCGATCGACGTGTCGGGCGTGGCCAGCTTCTCCCCATAGCGGGTGTCGCGGTGGATCCAGTCAATTGGCGTGTCGTCGCCCTTGTCGGCGAGGAGCTCTCGGGCGTGGCGAGACACCGGTGCGTAGGGGTCGTCGTTGATCTCGCTGCCGGCAACTATGGGCATCCACTCGTCGAGCAGGTCGGTGAGCGACCGGATCATGCGGGTCTTGGCCTGGCCCCGCTCGCCCAGGAAGATCACATCGTGGCCAGCCAGGATGGCGTTCTCGAGCTGCGGCAGGACGGTGTCCTCGTAGCCCAGCACCGCCGGCACCAGTGCCTCGCCGGCCCGGATCCGGGCCACCGCGTTCCGCCGGATCTCCTCTTTGACCGGCACCGACTCCCACCCGGATTCGCGCAGTTGACCGATCGTGGCAGCCCGATTCGACATGGCGCCGACGCTACCGCTGCCCTGCCCCACCGCGACCGCCGCCTGCGCCCACTCGGGCTCTGCGGCCGCTCCCCGGCTCGGCTCCTGCGGTGCGGCCCGGCTCAAACCCAAGTTTGGTGAGCAGATGCGCCCCCGAGGGACCTGATCGCTCACCAGAGCCGGTCGCAGAGCCACGTTTCCTCGGCACTGGTGAGAGTTGGCGCCCCCCAAGGGCTTGATCGCTCACCAGTACCGGTCGCAGGCCACGTCAGCGCGGTCGACGGATGGCCAGGTGGTGGTCCACCACACCGCCGACGTAACCGGGCCTGTCCACCACGTCCTCGTAGGTGAACACCACGACCCCGTAGCCGGCGCCGGTGATCCGCGCCGCTCGCTCGGCGTCACGGCGTCGGTCCGGTCGGGTGCTGTGGAACTCGTGACCGTCGAGTTCGACTACGAAGCGCTCCGGCAACCAGAGGTTGTCGACGCGGTACTGGTGCCCGTCGACGACGAGTGCCACCTGGGTCTCGGGTAGGCGCCGTCCGGAGCGGACGAGGATGTCGACGAACTCGTCCTCCAGCCACGAATCGCCGGGCGGCGCGGCAACGAGACGGTCGACGAGCCGCTCCAGGCGGACCACCCCGGCCACGCCCGGGTGGCTGGCGACACCGAGCTCGGTGGCCAGCGATTCGAGGTCGAGGAGAGAGCGGCGGCGCAGGTCCAAGAGGATGCGGGTGAGGTGCTCCGGACCGAGCCTCGGCGCCAGGTCGAGCACCGTTCGCCGGGGCGAGGTCATGGCCAGTCCCTCGTGCCGCACGACATCGTGGGGTGCGAGGTTGCGGCTGACGTGCACACGGCCGATCGTGGCCCGAGGAACGGTGGAGCCGTGCGGCACGACCACCTCCACGGCGCCGGGAGCGATCTGCGGAAACGCCCACCGGACCGCGGCGGCCGCGTGCGACAGCGCGGCTCGATCACCGGCCTGCCAGAGTGCCGCCCGGTACCGCTGGTCGAAATCGAGGCAGCCCGAACCCACGGCGAGCACGTCGACCGTGACCAAGTGCACGATGCCGTCGCGTTCGAGCCGCCGCACCACCTTCGCCGTGATCCCGAGGCGACCGAGCTGCGACCGCCGCACCAGTCCTCCCTGGCGCCCTGCGAGCTCGACCACCATGCCGTCCACTGAAGCCATCGCATCATCTTCCCGCCGGGGGGTGACAACGAAGACGAGAGCCGGCCATAGGTGCGGCATCGGACCGTTGCCACTCTGGTGAGCACGAGTGCCCGCTGGGGGCCTCACCGCTCACCAGAGGTCACCGGGGAGGGCCTTCAACCGCGCTCTGGTGAGCAGAAGCGCCCGCCAGGGGCCTCATTGCTCACCAGAGCTCGTCGATCGGGCGGCTAGATCGGCCGGGAGTCTGACGACCGGACGGGAGCAAAAGGTGGGGGCGGTAGCGTCCGGCCGATGGAACTGGGTGGGCCGTGGCAGGCGATCGTGGCCGACGACGACCGGCGGCGGACCTGGCTGGACGAGGCGGCTGAGGCCTTCGAGGGTGAGTGGGGCGACGTCGCCGTGCCCGGCCACTGGCGCTCCAGCGCCGCCTTCGGCGACACCGACGGGCCGCTGCTCTACCGGACCCGCTTCGAACACGACCGGGCCGCCCCGGGCGAGCGCCACTGGCTGTGCTTCGACGGGCTCTTCTACCAGGGCGACGTGTGGCTCGACGGGGCCTACGTGGGTGACACCGAGGGCTACTTCTTCCCCCACACCTTCGAGATCACCGAGGCCCTGGCCACACGCACCCAGCACACCCTCGGAGTGGAGGTCACCTGCAGCCCCCAGCCCGACCTCACGGCCAAGCGCAACATCACCGGAGCGTTCCAACACGCAGACGGCGCCGACCCCGACGCCAACCCCGGCGGCATCTGGCGACCGGTCCGCCTCGAGCAGACCGGCCCGGTCCGCATCCGCCACCTGCGCGTGCTGTGCCGCGACGCCAACGTGACGCGAGCCCAGGTCTCCTTCCGGGCCGTGCTCGATGCGACCGACGCCTGCGAGATCACGCTGCGGTCCGCGGTGGGCGCCACCGAGGCGGTCGACCAGCGCCGCTTGGCGGCCGGTGAGAACCAGGTCGAGTGGACCGTCCGGGTCAACGACCCAGAGCTGTGGTGGCCCCACGCCCTGGGCGACCAGCCCCTCCACCGAGTGGTGGTGGAGGTCACGCCCCACCCGCCGGGCGAGGCCGCCCTCCCGGCCGAGGCACCGGTGAGCCATCGGGTGACCCGTCGGATCGGACTCCGCCAGGTCGCGCTCCGGGCATGGGTGCTGCAGGTGAACGGCGAACGGATGTTTGCCAAAGGCGCCAGCCAGGGCCCGACCCGCACGGCGCTGGCCGAAGCTACTTCCGCCGAGATCGCCGGCGACGTAGCCTTGGCGAAGGAAGCCAACCTGGACCTGCTTCGCGTCCACACCCACGTCGGCCGACCCGAGCTCTACGACGCGGCCGATGAGGCCGGGATGTTGTTGTGGCAGGACTTCCCCCTGCACCGCGGCTACTCGCGCACCATCCGCAAGCAGGCTCAACGCCAGGCCCGCGAGCTGGTCGACCTGCTCGGCCACCACCCGTCGGTAGTGGTCTGGTGCGGCCACAACGAGCCCCTGGCCATCGAGGTCGGGCCCGAGGCCGACGGCGACATCGCCTCGTCGAGTGTCCGCTACCTGGCCGCCCAGGAGCTGCCCACTTGGAACAAGACCGTCCTCGACCGCTCGGTGAAGCGGGCCATCGACCGGGCCGACGGCACCCGCCCGGTGATCGCCCACTCGGGGGTGCTCCCCCACCCGCCGCTGCTCGACGGCACCGACAGCCACCTCTCGTTCGGCTGGCACCACGGCGACGAGCGCGACCTGGCGGGCTTCGCCCACCTGGTGCCCCGCCAGGTGCGCTTCGTGGGTGAGTTCGGCGCTCAGGCGGTGCCCGAGAGCGCCGGGTTCTGCGATCCGGAGCGGTGGCCGGACCTCGACTGGGATCGGCTCGCCCGAACGCACGGGTTGCAGGCCGCGACCTTCGACGAACGGGTGCCGCCGGCGGACCACCCGAGCTTCGGCGCCTGGCGCCACGCAAGCCAGACCTACCAGGCCGAGCTCATCCGCCACCACGTGGAGACGCTCCGTCGACTGAAGTACCACCCGACCGGCGGGTTCGCCCTGTTCTGCTTCGCTGACAGCAGACCCGCAATCTCCGCATCGATCCTCGACCATGATCGGGTGCCCAAGGCCGGCTACGCAGCCCTGCGCGACGCCTGCCGACCGGTGATCGTGGTGGCCGACCGCCTGCCCGCCGAGGTCGTGGGTGGCCACACCATGGCCCTCGACGTGCACGTGGTCAGCGACCTGCGCGTTGCGGTCGACGACGTGGTGGTCGACGCCACCGTGTCGTGGACCGGCGGCGAGCAGCACTGGCGCTTCGGTGGCGACGTCGCACCCGACACGGTGGTGCGCGTCGGCACCCTGCCCATCGAGGTACCCGACGCCCCGGGTCCCCTGACGCTGGAGTTGGTGCTCACCGGGCCCGGTGTCCCGCAGGGCCCGGTCACCCGCCACGACCGCACCCGCATCGTCACCCGTTGACCACCCCGGTCCTTCGGTCGAACTGCCACCCCCCAACAGGCCCTCCAGCGGAAGAACCGAGTGGCAACCGTTCTTCCTGCGAAACGGAGCACCCCAGCCGACGCCACAGCCGGAAGAACCGTCTTCAACCGGCAATCGATGGTCCTCCACTGGCTAGAGCCGGCGCAATGCTTCCGCTCGAATCTTCACAGCGAGACGGGTTTGTCGTGAGGGAACGGTGCAGGGGTAGCGTCGGGACCGATGGCCACGACGACGGTTGCTCGAGGTTCGGGTGGTTCGGGCACCGAGGCCAAGGGCAAGGGCAAGGCTCCGTTCCCCGTCGAGTTCTACCGGTCCGCCCTCGGCAAGAAGTACGTCATGGCGATCACCGGGATCATGCTCATGGGCTTCGTGTTCGCCCACATGGTGGGCAACCTGAAGATGTACCTGGGTGCCGAGGAGTTCAACCACTACGGCGAGTTCCTCCGTGAGCTGCTGGTGCCGATCCTGCCCCGCACCGTGTTCCTGTGGCTGCTGCGGGGCGGGCTGGTGGTGGCCTTCGCCCTGCACATCCACGCGGCCTACGCCCTCACCCGGATGAACCGCGCCGCCCGCACCACCGCCTACCAGGCCAAGCGCGACTACATCGCCGCCAACTTCGCCAGCCGCACCATGCGATGGAGCGGGGTCATCGTCGGGCTGTTCCTCGTCTGGCACCTCTTCGACCTCAGCTGGACCGGCACCGGCGGCACCTGGGTGCGAGGTCTGGCCTACGAGAACGTGGACCACAGTCTCAGCCGCATCCCCGTCGCCGGGTTGTACCTGATGGCCAACGCGGCCCTCGGCGTCCACCTGTTCCACGGCGCCTGGAGCCTGTTCCAGTCCATGGGGTGGAACAACCCCCGCTTCAACGCCGCGCGCCGTGGCTTCGCCGCCGCCTTTGCCGCCCTCATCGTGATCGGCAACGTGTCGTTCCCCATCGCCGTGCTCGTCGGCGTCGTCGGGGACTGAGGCCGACGTGGAGCTCGACGCCAAGATCCCCGACGGCCCCATCGCCGAGAAGTGGACGAACTACCAGTTCGACCGCAAGCTGGTGAACCCGGCCAACCGTCGCCGCTACGACATCATTGTGGTGGGCACCGGCCTCGCCGGCGGGGCGGCGGCGGCCACCCTCGGCGAGCAGGGCTACCGGGTCAAGGCCTTCACCTTCCACGACTCCCCTCGTCGGGCCCACTCCATCGCCGCCCAGGGCGGGATCAACGCAGCCAAGAACTACAAGGGCGACGGTGATTCGGTGCACCGCCTCTTCTACGACACGGTGAAGGGCGGTGACTTCCGCGCCCGCGAGGCCAACGTCCACCGCCTGGCCGAGGAGTCGGTGCGCATCATCGACCAGTCGACGGCCCAGGGCGTGCCCTTCGCACGCGAGTACGGGGGCCTGCTCGACAACCGGTCCTTCGGCGGCGCCCAGGTGTCGCGCACGTTCTACGCACGTGGCCAGACCGGCCAACAGCTCCTGCTCGGCGTCTACCAACAGCTGGCCCGCCAGGTCGGGCTCGGGAACGTGGAGCTCCACAACCGCACCGAGCTGGTCGACGTGGTGGTGGTCGACGGCACCGCGGCGGGGATCGTGGTGCGCGACCTTCTTACCGGGGAGGTCGCCAGCCACTCGGCCCACGCGGTGATCCTGGCCACCGGTGGCTACTCCAACGCCTTCTTCCTGTCGACCAACGCCATGGCCTGCAACGTCACCGCCGCCTGGCGGGCCCACCGCAAGGGGGCGGCGTTCGCCAACCCCTGCTACACCCAGATCCACCCCACCTGCATCCCGCAGAGCGACGACTTCCAGTCCAAGCTCACCCTGATGTCGGAGTCGCTGCGCAACGACGGCCGCATCTGGTGCCCGAAGGACCCCGACGAGACCCGGTCACCGGAGCTGATCCCCGAGGAGGACCGCGACTACTACCTCGAGCGGCGCTACCCGAGCTTCGGGAACCTGGCGCCACGCGACATCGCCAGCCGGGCGGCCAAGATCGTGGTCGACGAGGGCAAGGGGGTGGGGCCGCTCAAGAACGGCGTCTACCTCGACTTCGCCGACGCCCGAGGCCGGGTGGGCGAGGGCACCATCACCGAGCGCTACGGCAACTTGTTCGAGATGTACGAGCGGATCACCGACGAGTCGCCGTACCAGATGCCCATGCGCATCTACCCCGCCGTCCACTACACCATGGGCGGGCTGTGGGTGGACTACGAGCTGATGACCACCGTGCCCGGCCTCTACGCCGCCGGCGAGGCCAACTTCTCCGACCACGGGGCCAACCGCCTCGGCGCCTCGGCCCTGATGCAGGGCCTGGCCGACGGCTACTTCGTGCTGCCCAACACGATCAGCAACTACCTGGCCCCCCAGCTCGGCACCACGCCGGTGCCCACCGACCACCCTGAGTTCCAGGCCGCCGAGGCGGCCGCCCGGGCTCGCTTCGACGGGTTCCTGGCCATCGGCGGCACCCGCTCGCCCGACTCCTTCCACCAGGAGCTCGGCAAGATCATGTGGGACCACTGCGGCATGGAACGGACGCAGCAGGGGTTGGAGAAGGCGCTCTCGGAGATCCCGGCCCTGCACGCAGAGTTCCACAAGGACCTGCGCGTCACCGGTAGCGGCTCCAGCACCAACCAGACCCTCGAGAAGGCGGGCCGGGTGGACGACTTCTTCGAGTTGGCCCAGGTCATGTGCCTCGACGCCCTCACCCGTGAGGAGTCGTGCGGCGGCCACTTCCGGGCCGAGCACCAGACCGACGAGGGCGAGGCCGAGCGCGACGACGAGCGCTTCGCCCACGTGGCCGCTTGGGAGTGGACCGGCGACGCCGCCAACCCCACCCGTCACACCGAAGACCTCAGCTTCGACAACGTCCACCTCGCCGTCCGGAGCTACAAGTGAACGAACTGGACCTCACGCTCAGGATCTGGCGCCAGGCCGGGCCTGACGCACCCGGCGCGTTCGACACCATCGCGGCACCGGGGATCAACGACGAGATGTCGTTCCTGGAGATGCTCGACGTGGTCAACGAGCGCCTCATCGCCGACGGCAAGGACGCGGTGTCCTTCGACCACGACTGCCGCGAGGGCATCTGCGGCACCTGCTCGCTGATGATCGACGGCCAGGCCCACGGACCGCAGAGGGGCACCGCCACCTGCCAGCTGCACATGCGCAAGTTCTCCGACGGCCAGGAGATCACCGTCGAGCCGTGGCGGGCCACGGCCTTCCCCGTGATCAAGGACCTGATGGTCGACCGCTCGGCGTTCGACCGGATCATCGAATCCGGCGGCTACATCACCGCCGAGACCGGGGGCGCGTCCGACGCCAACCTCACCCCGATCCCGAAGCCGGTGGCCGACGCAGCCATGGACGCGGCGGCGTGCATCGGGTGCGGAGCGTGCGTGGCGGCCTGTCCGAACTCGGCGGCCAACCTGTTCACCGCGGCCAAGGTGTCGCACCTCAACCTGCTGCCTCAGGGCCAGGCCGAGCGCTTCAGCCGGGTGGAGGCCATGGTCGACACCATGGAGGACTTCTTCGGCTCGTGTACCAACCACGGCGAGTGCCAGGAGGCGTGCCCGAAGGAGATCTCGATCGACTTCATCGCCATGATGAACAAGGACTACCTCAAGTCGAAGTTCAAGAACCGCCGCACCCTCTCGCGCACCTGAGCCCGTGGAGCTGATCCTGGTCCGCCACGGCCAACCGGCGTGGGTCACGCCCGAAGGTCTGGGCCGCAACGACCCGGGCCTGACCGAGTTGGGTCGCGGCCAGGCGCGACGGGCCGCCGACCGGCTGGCGGACACCGAGGACCTTCCGGGGCGCGGCGATGTCGACCGCCTGTTCGCATCGCCGGCCAACCGCGCCCAGGAGACAGCGGCACCCATCGCCGAGCGCCTAGACCTGGCCCTGGAGACGCTCGACTGGCTGTGGGAGATCCGCAACCCCGACAGTTGGGAAGGGGCGCCGATCGAGGAGGTCCAGAGGGCGTTCGCCACCCTCCAGGGCAAGCCCCGGGAGGAGTGGTGGGACGGCCACCCCGGCGGTGAGTCCCCCCGCGACTTCCACGAGCGGGTCACCACTGGCCTCCGGTCGACGCTGGCCGGGCTGGGCATCACCCCCGCCCCGGGTGAGCCCGGCCTCTGGGACGTGGTCGGGCCGGGCGGCGACCCGGTGGCGACCGACGGGCGCAGCATCTACGCCGGCGGCGGGCCCGACGGCGTCGACCGCATGGTGGCAGTGGCTCACGGCGGCACCAACTCGGCGATCATCGCCCACCTGCTGGGCGCCCCGCCCGAGCCGTGGGAGTGGGACCGGTTCACCATGGGCCACGCCTCGGTGGCCGTGCTGGCCACCACCCCGATGGCCGGCCACCACATCTGGTCGCTGCGGTCACTGGGCGACGCCAACCACCTGCCCGTCGACGACCGCACCTACTAGCTCTTGCCGTGACCGGCATCGTTCGCACCGTTCTACCGGGGCAGGGAATGACGGGAAGCCGATCGTCCGGCAGAACCGTTCGTCCACCGTTCTGCCGGCTCAGCGGAAGCCAGAGCTGGCCGATCACCCGGCAGAACCGACGAGCCGCCGTTCTGCCGACCCAGCCCAAGCCAGGACCGTGCGATCGCCTGGCAGAACTGATCATGGCGGCGCGCCTACCGGTCGGCGGCGGTACGGTCGAGGTCATGGTGACCAGGAAGGCCAACCGGAGCCTGACGGTGCTGACTGCGCTGGTGGCGGTGCTTGCACTGATGCTGGCGGCGTGCACATCCGAGAGCAGCGACACCTCGTCGCCGGCCAGCACCGAAGTGGTCGACGGAGGCGATGTCAGCACCACCGCTGCTGCGGCGACCGACGAGGGTGAGCCGTTGGAGCGCTACGCCGACTACCAGAGCGTGAGCTACGACGACCCCACCCACTGGGTCTGTCGGCCTGACACCGACGACATCTGCGACGGCGACCTCGACACCACGGTGGTGGAGGCCGACGGCTCCACCTCGGTGGAGCAGTTCGAGGCGCAGGCCGACGCACCCGTCGACTGCTTCTACGTGTACCCGACCATCTCCCGCGACGCCACCGCCTTCAGCGATTTCGAGGCGTCACCCGAGGAGGAGGGCTTCGTCACCGTGCAGCAGGCGGCCCGGCTGGGTTCGGCGTGTCGGGTCTTTGCCCCGGTGTACCGCCAGGTGACGCTGACCTCACTGACCACCCGCCTCAGCGGCGCCACCATCGAGGGTGCTGAGGACGGCGACCCCATCGCCGACGTGCTCGACGCCTTCCGGACCTACATGGCCAAGGACAACGAGGGCCGGGGCGTGGTCCTCATCGGTCATTCGCAGGGCGCCGGGTTGCTCAACGAGCTCATCAAGACCGAGGTTGACCCCAACGAGGACGTGCGCGGCAAGCTGGTGGGCGCCTACCTGGCCGGCAGCGCGGTGGCCGTGCCCGAGGGTGAGGTGGTGGGCGGCGACTTCGACGAGGTCCCGCTGTGCACCAGCGACGCCGAGATCGGGTGCGTCACCACGTGGGCGACCTTCCGTTCCACCGCACCCCCGCCGGCGAACTCGTTCTTCGGCAAACCGCGCGACGCAGAGGGCGTGGCCGGCTGCGTCAACCCGGCGGCTCCCGACGGCAGCAAGGCCGACCTGCATGCCTACTTCCCAGCCGACGCCTCGGCATCGATCCTCTCGAGCCTGGGAGCCGGCGAGGGCGGGGCCAGCTGGGTCGAAGGTCCCGAGGGGGAGGCCATCGACACCCCGTTCGTGTCCGTGCCCGGCCTGGTCAGCGGGGCCTGCGCCACCTCCGACGGGTTCACCTACCTGTCGGTGACCGTCGACGGCGACCCGGCCGACCCTCGCGCCGACGACATCGGCGGTGACCTCACCCCCGAGTGGGGCTCCACCTGGTGGATGTGTCACTGGTCATGGGCGACATCGTGGCCCGGGTCGAGGACCAGGCCGCCAACTACGCCGAGTGACTCCAGGACGCGATCGGTAGGGTCCGCACCCATGTGCGACACGCTCGTCAGCCTGACCGATGACGGCGTGCTGTTCGCCAAGAACAGCGACCGCGACCCCAACGAGGCGCAGGTCCTGCGTTGGCATGCGGCGGCGGATCACGAGCCGGGCACCGAGGTGGACTGCACCTGGATCGCGGTCCCGCAAGTGGCCCGCACCCACGCTGTGATCCTGTCGCAACCGTGGTGGATGTGGGGCGCCGAGATGGGGGCCAACAGCCACGGCGTGGTGATCGGCAACGAGGCCGTGTTCACCAAGCAACCCAAGGGCGACACCGCTTTGTTGGGGATGGACCTCTTGCGCCTGGCCCTCGAGCGGGCCACCACCGCCGCCGATGCCGTGCAGGTGATCGTGTCCCTGCTGGAACGCCACGGCCAGGGCGGCTCGTGCAGCTACGACCACCCCGGCTTCACGTACCACAACAGCTTCCTGGTGGCCGACCCCCGAGGTGCGATCGTGCTGGAGACGGCCGGACCCCACTGGGCTACCCAAGACGTGACGGGATCGGGCCGGTCGATCTCCAACGGCTTGACCATCGACGGCTTCGCCGAGGCCCACGCCGACCGGTTGAGAGGCCGGGTGGCGTCGTGCTCGTTGCGCCGGGCGCGCACCGAGGCGTCGGCGGCGCGGGCCGACGGACCCGCCGACCTGTTCGCCGCCCTGCGTGACCACGGCGACCACCCGTCGCCCCGCTGGTCGCCGATCAACGGGGCGCTGTCGGCACCGTGCGCCCACGCCGGCGGCCGGGTCACGTCGACGCAGACCACATCGAGCTGGGTGGCCGACCTGGGTGGCGAGCCACTGCACTGGGTGACCGCCACTGCGGCACCCTGCACCTCGCTGTTCAAACCCGTGCGGGTCGAGGAACCGGTCGCCCTCGGGCCCGATCCCACCAACCGGTTCGACGACGAGACGGTGTGGTGGCGCCACGAGCGGCTGCACCGGGCAGCACTGCGCGACCACGCGGGCTCCACGGCCCGATTCGCAGCGGCGCGGGACCGGTTGGAGACGAAGTGGTTGGCCGACCCGCCGGCCACGCTCGAAGCGTTCGCCGTCGCCGACGAGGCCGAAAGGGCTTGGCACCGCGACCTCGCCGCCGCCCGCCTCCCCGACCAACGGCCCCGATGGCTCCGGTCACTGTGGACCGACCTCGACCGGACCGCCGGCCTTCGGCAGGGCACCGAGCTGGCGCCTCCTCGGAGCAAACCGTCGGCCCGGCAGCCAGCGTCCGAGTTGACGGCCTCGCCGGCCGACGCGGCGGCGTCGACGCCCGAGACCACGTCGACGGGAGCTCCGTTGGCGGCGACGGGACCCGGTAGGTGAGCACCGAGCGGGTCGTGGTGGTCGGTGCCGGCCTCGCCGGGCTGTCGGCGGCCCGGCACCTCGTGGCCGAGGGGGTCGATGTCACCGTGCTCGAAGCCCGAGACCGAGTGGGCGGGCGGACCGAAGGCGGCCTGACCGCCGACGGAACCCCGGTGGAGCTCGGCGGCCAATGGGTGGGCCCGACCCAGAACCGGATGTACGAGTTGATCACCGAGCTGGGGCTGGAGACGTTCCCGACCTGGAACGACGGCGATCTGGTGATCCAGCTGGGCGGTCGGACCAGCCGCATGGCGTCCGCACGAGGGGCCGTGCCAAAGCTGAACCCGTTCGCCCTCGCCGACCTGGCCCAGGGCATGGCCCGCTTCGGTCGGGCTGCGGCAAGGGTCTCGCTCACCGAACCGTGGCAGACGCGTCGCGCCCACGACCTCGACGGCCAGACGTTCGAGACGTGGATCCGCCGCCACCTCGCCACCCCCGCCGGCCGGGCGTACTTCCGGGTGGCGTGCGAGGCGGTCTTCTCGACGGAATCGACGGACCTCTCCGCCCTCCACGCCCTCTTCTACGCCCACTCGGGGACGGACCTCGACACGCTCCTCGCCGTCCCCGGCGGAGCCCAGCAGGATCGCGTCGTCGGCGGGTCGATCGGCATCGCCGGAGCCATGGCCGATGCGTTGGGTGACCGGGTCCGGCTGGGCTCGCCCGTGCGTCGCATCGACCACGACGACCACGGCGTGCGGGTGGCCACCCGCGACGGCGACGTGGTCGAGGGCGCCCGGGTGATCGTGACCCTGCCGCCCACCCTCGCCGGCCGGCTGGAGTACGGGCCCGCCCTGCCGTCGTGGCGGGACCAGCTCACCCAGCGGCTCCCCGCCGGCTCGGTCATCAAGCTCTACGCCGTCTATTCCGAGCCGTTCTGGCGGGCCGATGGCCTGAACGGCCAAGTGGCTTCGGACGAGGGGCCGGTGAAGGTCACGTTCGACAACTCGCCGCCGTCGGGCACCCCGGGTGTCCTGGTGGGGTTCATGGAGGCCAACGACGGTCGGACCTGGGCCCGACGCCCGCTCGAGGAGCGTCGCCAAGCCGCCATCGACTGCTTCGTCCGCTACTTCGGGCCTGAAGCCGCCGAGCCCGTCGAGTACCTGGAGCGGGATTGGATGGCCGAGGAGTTCAGCCGTGGCTGTTACGGCGCCCACTTCACGCCCGGGGTGTGGACGGCGTTCGGCCACGCCCTCCGTGCGCCGGTCGGACGCATCCACTGGGCCGGCGCCGAGTGCTCACCGGTCTGGAACGGCTACATGGAAGGAGCCGTCCGCTCCGGCGAGACCACGGCCGCCGACGTGGCTGCGTTGCTCGCCTGAGCGCCCGGCGGGGCCGCCGTCGCGCCGCCGTCGCCCGGGGAAGGCCGGCCCTCTCCTCGAACCTTCGCTCACCCTTGCGCCGACACAAAGCGCCCCCTCCGGGGTTCGCTCCGGCGCCGCCGTATTGCACCACCGTCGGCAGACGTAGTAGCGAAAGATGGTCTTTTCGCGGTGTTCACGCGCCCAAGACGCGTAGCGGCGCACGACGGAACCGGCCGCACGACCCTCGCCCACCCGACCCGCAAAGGATCCACGGTGCACCTGCTCGCAGCCGAAGGCGGCTACCAGCTGTTCGACCTGGGAGGGACAGACACGGCCCTCCTCTACTTCTCCCTCCTCGTGGCCCTGGGTGGTCTCGCAGTGGGCTACGTGCTCATGCAGGACGTGATCTCGTCCGACGACGGCACCCCGGCCATGAAGAAGATCGCGGTCGCCATCCAGGAGGGTGCGATGGCCTACATCACGCGCCAGTTCCGCACCATCGGGCTCATCGTGATCCCGCTGGCGATCGTGGTGTTCCTCACCTCCGCCGAGATCCTGCGCGACGACGAGTCGGTGGCGCTGAGCTTCGTGCAGTCGGGCCTCTTCCGTACCCTGGCCTTCCTGTTCGGTGGTCTGGCCTCCGGCTCTATCGGCTTCCTCGGGATGTGGCTGGCCACCCGGGGCAACATCCGCACCACGGCCGCAGCCACCAGGAGCGACTTCCCCGGCGCCCTCAAGGTGGCCATCCGCACCGGCGGGTCGGTCGGCCTGGCCACGGCGGGCCTGGGCCTGCTCGGCGCGACCCTGATCATCCTCATCTTCCAGAACACCAGCTCGGCCATCCTGGTGGGCTTCGGCTTCGGCGGGTCGCTCCTCGCCCTGTTCTTGCGCGTCGGCGGCGGGATCTTCACCAAGGCGGCCGACGTGGGCGCCGACCTGGTAGGCAAGGTGGAAGCAGGCATCCCCGAGGACGACCCTCGCAACCCGGCCACCATCGCCGACAACGTGGGCGACAACGTGGGCGACTGCGCCGGCATGGCGTCGGACCTGTTCGAGAGCTTCGGCGTCACCCTGGTGGCCTCGATCATCCTCGGCGTCAGCGCCTTCAACGCCATCGGCGTCGGCCCCGACCAGGCGGCGCGGGGCCTGGTGTTCCCGGTGGCGGTCATGGCCATCGGCCTGGTGGCATCGGCGATCGGCATCTTCCTGGTGAAGGCCGGCCCCGCCGACGACGACGCCCTGACCTGCATCAACCGGGGCATCAGCATCGCCCAGCTCATCTCGGTCCTCGGCGCCGCCGCTCTGGCCTTCATCTACGTGGGCACGCCCGATGCCGCCGATGGCGGAGACCTGCTGGTGAGCAGCCCCGGGGCTCGCATGTTCGGCGCCGTGCTGGTGGGCGTGGCCCTCGGCTACGTCGTCTCCAAGATCACCGCCTATTACACGTCCACCACCACCAAGCCGGTGCAGGACATCGCCAAGGCCACCCGCACCGGACCGGCCACCACCGTGCTCGAAGGCATCAGCTCCGGCCTCGAGTCGGCCGTCTTCGGCCTCATCGCGGTGGCGGCGGCCATCGGCGGTGCCATCGCCCTGGGCGGCGGCAGCTTCAAGTTCTCCGTGTACCTGGTGGCGTTGGCCGGGATCGGCATGCTGTCCACCACCGGCATCATCGTGGCCGAGGACACCTTTGGCCCGGTGGCCGACAACGCGGCGGGCATCGCCGAGATGTCGGGCGACTTCGAGGGTGAGCCCGAGCGGATCATGGTGGCCCTCGACGCGGTGGGCAACACCACCAAGGCCGTCACCAAGGGCTTCGCCATCGGCTCGGCGGTCATCGCCGCGGTGGCCCTGTTCGCGTCCTACGGCGAGACGATCCTCGAGCAGCTGGGCGTGGGCGAGGAGGCCGGCGACCAGTCGTACATCATCAACGTGGCCGACCCCAAGGTCTTCATCGGGCTCCTCGTCGGTGGCTCCATCGCCTTCATCTTCTCGTCGCTCGCCATCCGCGCCGTGTCGCGCACCGCCGGCGTGGTGGTCCAAGAGGTCCGGCGCCAGTTCGCCGACGGCAAGATCATGAGCGGCGAGAAGGAGCCCGACTACGGCCCCGCCATCGACATCTGCACCACTGCTTCGCTGCGCGAGCTGGCCACCCCGGCCATCATCGCCGTGCTGGCGCCGGTCATCATCGGCTTTGGACTCGGCCCCATCTCGTTGGGGGCCTTCCTGGCCAGCGTCATCGTGGTGGGCCTGCTCATGGCCAACTTCCTCTCCAACGCCGGTGGCGCCTGGGACAACGCCAAGAAGTACATCGAGGACGGTGCCGAGGGTGGCAAGGGCTCCGAGAGCCACAAGGCGGCGGTGATCGGCGACACCATCGGCGATCCGTTCAAGGACACCGCCGGCCCGGCGCTCAACCCGCTGATCAAGGTGATGAACCTGGTCTCGCTGCTGATCCTGCCGGCGATCATCAAGGTCTACGACAACGACAAGTTGCTCGACCTGAAGCAGGCGCCCGAAGCCGCTGCCATCATCATCGCCGTGCTCGCCGCCCTGGTGGTGGTGGCAGCCATCACCTACTCGAAGAAGACCGGCGACCGCATCGCCGAAGGCGACGCCGACCTCGATCCCGCCTTCGACCGCGCCGTCTGACCCTGGCCTCAGGCGCCCCTCCCCTCGCCGCCAGGACCTCGAAGGGCCCCAGCACCCCCACCAAACTTCCGGTGCCAAAGCACCGAAAAACAGCGCTCCCGCGCCGGAAGTTCGCCGCAGAACCCGGCACCCCTACGAACTTCCGGTGCCAGACCACCGAGAACAGCGCTCTCGAAGCGGAAGTTCGGGTTGGGTGGTCGGGCTTGGTGGGTCGGGTTGGGTGAGGCGGGAGGTTTCGCGGCCGGTGTCCTGGGGGGTGTGCCTCAGGCGTCGTCGGTGACGGCTTCTTCGATCTCCTGGAAGCCCTCGGCCAGCGGGGTGCCCGGGTGGGCGTGCTTGCGGGACCGGTAGAGCTCGATCACGACAGGCAGGATCGACAGGAACACGATGGCCAGGATGGCGATCTCGATGTGGTCCCGGATGAAGGCCACGTTGCCGAGGACGTGGCCCAGCGTGGTGATCCCGACCGCCCACAGGAACCCGCCGATCACGTTGTAGGTGAGGAAGGTGCGGTAGCGCATGCCACCGACGCCGGCCACGATCGGTGCGAAGGTGCGCACGATGGGCACGAAGCGGGCGATGAGCACCGTCTTGGGGCCGTACTTCTCGAGGAACTGGTGGGCTTTGGTGACGTGGCTCTGCTTGAACAGGCGTGAGTCCTCCCGGGTGAACAGGGCCGGGCCCACCCGCTTCCCGAACTGGTAGCCCACCTGGTCGCCCGCCACCGCGGCCACGAAGAGCAGCGGGAGCAGGAGCCCGATCGGCGGCATGCCGTCGACCACCGGGGCCAGCGCCTCGCCGGGCTGGCCCGCCATCACGTAGTCGGCGGCGCCGGAGGAGGTGAGGAACCCGCTGAGGAACAGCAGCGAGTCGCCGGGCAGGAAGAAGCCGAAGAACAGGCCCGACTCGGCGAAGATGATGGCCACGACCACGTAGACCGCGCTGGTGCCGGCCTTCTCCAGCCAGAACTCCGGCTTCCAGGGGGCGGAACTGGCGAGCAGGCGAGCGAACATCCCGTCGACCCTAGGGGCCCGGACCACCTGGGCCCCAGCACCGCCCGACGGTCCATGCCGGTACCACTGGGCCGGGATGCGCCCGGGTCCCGCTCACGTCCGGTCGGGATCTGCTGCTGGCTGGTTCCACTCGGTCCAGCCGTGCCCGGTCCGGCCGTCGCTCGCCGTGAAGTGCGTCCACGCCCGGGGGAACCGGCTGGTGCGACCGTCGGGGGCGGTGAGCAGGACTGGCGAGAACGCCACGGGCTCGACCGCTAGTTCCAGGTCGCCCACCTGCCACGATGCCGAACGGGGCAGGCCTTCGAGCCCAAGCTCCTCGCCCCGCGCTACGTGGTCGGTCCCGGCGAGTGCCGCGCCTGCTGGTTGGACGTAGCCGGTGCCGTAGATCGGTGTTCCGCCGAGGTCGACGCTGGTCCCGTGGAACCGGGTCCCGTCGTCGAGGCGGCCTGCCGTCCAACTCCAGGCCATCGACCACCAGTCTCGCACCCCCCACGAGTGGTCCCGCTGGCCGAACCCGTCGACCTGGATGGCCTCGGACCCGACCAGCACCTCGCCGTGGACGCGACAGGGCACCTCGTAGCGGGTCACGCCCGGGTAGGCGTAGGTCCCGCCGTCGGTCTCCCACTCCAGGTCGAACCCGAGGGGGACGCGATCGCCCCGCAGGTCGCCGTAGACCTCGGCGGGTTCGTCCACACCGATGGCGAACGCCTCCAAGCCCACGCTGACGTGGTCGAGCGCAGTTTCGACGGTGTAGTCGGCCCAGAGGCCCTCGGTGCGGATCTCCAGCGACGACCCGGCCGGGAGGGCCACGTCGTGGTCGATGACGGTGACGAGCGGTCGGTCCGGGCCCACCACGCAGGCCCAGTACCACGCCCGACCGAGCCCGGCACAGAGCCCCAAGCGCACGTAACCGGCGATGCCAGCTCCGGGATCGACGAAGTCCAGGTAGTAGCTCTCGCTCCAGAGCCCGTCGCCCGAGGGCGGGTGGCGACCCTCGTCGGAGGGAGCAGCGGAGTGCTCCGGTTCGTGGGGGTCAGCGGTGACGGGTTCCTCGGGCACGGCGGTGGACCTCCGGGTCGGGTCCCGATCGTAGGACCCCCGGTCCGGATCGGCGGGCCCGAACCCACCGGTATCGTGATCGTGATGCTGGCGTTCTTGTCCCCGGCCTGGGTGGCGGCCCTCGCTGACGCCGTGCGGGACGACCGGGCCCTCGCCCACGCCACCGCCGGCGTGGACCTGGTCATCGAGCAACACGTCACCGCCGCGAGTGGCGACGAAACCAGCTCTGACGTCACGTACCACGTCGTCTTCAGCGGAGGTCGGGTCGCCGTCGTTGCGGGGCCGGCGGAAACCCCGACCATCCGCTTCACCCAGGACCACGCCACGGCCTGGGGGATCGCCGCAGGCACCGACTCGGCGCAGCGGGCGTTCATGACCGGGAGGTTGCAGGTGGGCGGCGACCTGCGCGTCCTGCTCGAACACCAAGAGGCGATGGCAGCCCTTCACGACGTGTTCGCCGACGTGCGGGCCCGGACCGACCTGGTGCCGTGACCGGCATCGCTCTCGACGGTCTGCCCTGGACGATGACCCTCCACCACGTCACTTCGCATGGCCCGCCTTCGGCGGCTGCTTGCTGGTTCTGCCGAATCAGGTCTTCGCGGCGCGGCGACGATTCGCCGGCGTTTGCCGCAGTGGCTCGCACGCCCGCAACCACGCAGACGTTCGTGGCTGCCGCACGAGCTCGGGGCGGGGACGCCTGACGTGCCCGAGCTGCCGGAGCTCCAAGCCCACGCCGAACGCCTCGACGCGGCCTTCACCGGGTCGATCGTGGCCGGTTTCCGGTCGCTCAGCTTCACCGCCCTCAAGACCGCTCAGCCCGATCCTTCGGAGGCGTACGGTTCGCCACTGGTGTTCGTGGGCCGGCGGGGCAAGTACCTGCTGCTCGATGCCGGGACGGTCACCTTCGTGGTCCACCTCATGCAGGGCGGACGCCTCCGGCCCGACGAGAAGCAGGCGGCCAAGCCTCGTGGCGGCATCGCCCGCTGGACATTTGCCGACGGGCAGGCCCTCCTCTTGACCGAGCCCGGCACCGAGCGCAAGGCGGGGGTCTGGGTGGTGGCTGGTGACCCAGAGATCCAGGACCCTCTCGTCGGCCTCGGTCCCGACGCCGACCAACTTGATGCCGTGGCCCTGGGCGGCCTGCTCAGCGCCCACCCGATGCGCCTCCACGGGTTCCTGCGCGACCAGCGGATCCTGGCCGGCATCGGGCGGCGCCTGGCCAACGAGATCTGCCACCGGGCCAAGCTGTCGCCATTCGCCAGCACCGCCAAGTTGACCCGTACCGAGGTGGAACAACTGGCCGAAGCCGTCCGCACGTGCATCGACGAGTCGCTGTCGGACGAACGGGGACGCACCGAGATGGTCAAGTCGGCCGAGCGGGTCGAGAGCGTCCACCACCTGACCGGCCAGGCCTGCCCGGTCTGTGGCGACACGATCCGGTCGGTGGAGTACCGGGCCTACACGGTGGCCTACTGCCCCACCTGCCAAACGGCCGGACGGGTCCTGGCCGACAACACCACGAGCAAGTTCCTCAAGTAGCTCACGGGCCTGCCCGGCATCGTTCCAACGGTTTGCGCGGTGACAACCCTCGACCGGGTCCCGCTTGGTGGCCCGCCCTTCGGCGGCCGGTTCCTGGTTCCGCCGAACAAGGTCCTCGCTTCGCGGCGATGATTCGGCGGCGTTTGCCGCAGTGGCTCGCAACAGCGCAAACGTTCGTGAACAGACCCGAACCAGCGCGCGGTGGGCTCTGTCGACGCGTCCGGACGCAGTCGTCGCTGGTCCCCGAGCGCCTGGCTCAGATCAGGCCGAGCTCGGCGACGGCGTCGCGCTCTTCGACCAGTTCGGCCACGCTGGCGTCGATGCGGCCACGGGAGAAGTCGTCGATCTCGAGGTCGGCCACGATCTTCCACGTGCCAGCTTCGGTGGTGCACGGGAACGAGCTGATCAGTCCTGCGGGCACGCCGTAGCTGCCGTCGGACGGCACCGCCATGGAGACCCAGTCACCCTCGGGGGTGCCGGCCACCCAGTCGCGCATGTGCTCCGCCGCAGCGTTGGCTGCCGACGCCGCCGATGACGCGCCGCGGGCTTCGATGATCGCTGCGCCGCGCTTCTGCACGGTGGGAATGAACTCGCCTTCGAGCCAGGACTGGTCGTCGACCACGTCGGCGGCGATGGTGCCGTCGACGGTGGCGTGGAACAGGTCGGGGTACTGGGTGGCCGAGTGGTTGCCCCAGATGGTCATGCGGGCGATGTCGTTCACGCTGGTCCCGGTCTTGGCGGCCAGTTGGGCCTTGGCCCGGTTGTGGTCGAGGCGGGTCATGGCGGTGAACTGCGCCTCGGCGATGTCGGGGGCGTTGCGCATGGCGATGAGGGCGTTGGTGTTGGCCGGGTTGCCGACCACCAGCACCTTCACGTCCTTCGACGCCGCGGCCGAGAGGGCCTTGCCCTGCACGGTGAAGATGGCCCCGTTGGCCGAGAGGAGGTCTCCCCGCTCCATCCCCTTGGTGCGCGGACGCGAGCCCACCAGGAAGGCCAGGTCGGCATCGGCGAACGCGGTCTCAGCATCGTCGGTCTTCACGACGCCGGCCAACAGGGGAAAGGCACAGTCGTCGAGCTCCATGGCCACCCCGTCGAGGGCGCCGAGGGCGGGGGTGATCTCGAGCAGTTGCAGGATGACGGGCTGGTCCGGGCCCAGGACGGCCCCGCTGGCGATGCGGAAGAGCAGGCTGTAGCCGATCTGGCCGGCGGCTCCGGTGACGGCGATGCGAACGGGCTCGGGGCTCATGGAGGGTCTCCTCATCGGGCGACGGGTGGGTCACCGGGGCGTGGCGTGCGCACCCTACCCAGCGTCCTCAACGTCCTCGAACGACCTCTGGCCCGGCGGCCCTCCCAGCCGGCAGGGGCGACGATGATCGTTCGAAGTCGGCCGTGCGGGGGCGTGCGGTTCGGAGCCAGTAACGGGCGCTGGGGCCGGACCAGTTGTTGGTGATGCGTCCCGAAGCCGTCTTGTACCAGGAGTGGCAGCTCGCCGCCCACACCGTGCGGTCGAGCTCGCGCACCAGGCGGCGGTTGGACCGCTGCTGGGCCTCGGGGCGCACGTCGAGCCAGGCCACGCGGTCCTCGACCAGCGTGCGGATGCAGGTGAGGACGTAGCCGATCTGGCGTTCGAGCATGAAGACGATCGAGTTGTGGCCCAGGTTGGTGTTGGGCCCGTAGAGGAGGAACAGGTTGGGGAACCCGGCCACGGTCATCCCGAGGTGGGCCTCGGCCCCGTCGGCCCAGTGCTCGTGGAGGTCGATGCCGTTGCGGCCGGTCACGCGCATCGGGGCCAGGAACCCGGTGGCCTGGAACCCCGTCCCGAACACGATCACGTCAACCTCGTGGTGAGCGCCTCCGGCCACGATCCCGTGGGCGTCCACCCGGTCGACGGGTTCGGTGACCACCCGCACGTTCGGCCGCAACAAGGTGGGGTACCAGTTGTCGGAGATCAGCAGCCGTTTGCAACCCACCGGGTAGTCGGGGACGATCGCAGGGCCCGCAAGCGGTCCTTCGGTCAGCAGGCGCAGGCCGTCGTCGAACTTCGACTGGACGAACCGTCCGGTCCTCGATCCGCTGCGGAACAGCAGCCAGCGGGCGTCGTAGCGAGCCCAGATCGATGCCCGGTAGGCCCATCGGATCGGTGGCCAGCGCCGGAACATCTCTTTGGCCCGAGGGCTGAACTCGCCGTCGGGCTTGGGGGCCACGTAGTTGACGCTGCGCTGGAAGAGGGTGAGCGAGCGGGCCTGCTGGGCGACCTCGGGCACGAACTGGATGGCGCTGGCCCCGACGCCCACCACCGCAACGCGGCGGTCGCTCAGGTCCTGGTCGTGCTCCCAGCGCGCCGAGTGGAAGGTGGTGCCCGCGAAGGAGTCCAGCCCGGCCAGGTCGGGGGTGTAGGGCCGGTTGAGCTGGCCGGTGGCCGACACCACCACGTCGACCTCGTCGACCGACCCGTCGGCCATCTCGAGGCGCCAGACCCCGGCGTCTTCGTCAAAGGTGGCGGCGGCGACCTCGGAGCCGAACCGGAGGTGGGGACGCAGGTCGAAGTCGTCGGCCACCTGCTCGAGGTAGGCCAGGATCTCGGCCTGCTGGGGGAACTTGCGGGTCCAGTCCGCCTTGGGCGCGAACGACAGGGAGTAGAGGTGCGACGGGACGTCGCAGGCTGCGCCCGGGTACGTGTTGTCGCGCCACGTACCACCGAGGCGGTCGGCCTTCTCGTGGATGGTGAAGGTCCGGATCCCGGCCTGGCGCAGGCGAGCCCCGAGGCCGAGCCCGCCGAACCCGGCTCCGACGATGGCGATCCGGGGGGTGGCAGTACCGGGGCCAACCGGAGGCGCCGCCGCCCCGGGAAGGCGGGCTGCCCGCCGTCGCAGGGCCGGTGGCAGACGGCCCACCAGCCGAGCGGTCCACGCCGGGGCCACCGCTCCGCATGGGTGGTCCGGGGCCATCGTGGCGATCGTACCGGTCGCCCGGACGTGGCCCGACGGGGGACGGCATGCGCCGGACGGGGACCGAACGAAGCGACCACGTTCTCCTGGTGACGGGGGCCGGACACCGACCAGATCCACAAGCAGAACGAGCGCGGGTCCGGACGCCACCAGTTCTGCTTGTCAGGGCAACGGAAATCGACCAGATCCACAAGCAGAACGAGCGCCCTGCGCCGGCCCGGAACGGCGGCGAGTTGGTTCTGGGCGCGATCTGGCTGCGGATCGCGGCCCGATCGCACCCGGAACGGCGGTGAGCGCCGAACGCTTGGGGGTCAGAGCTGGAGCGCCTTGGTCTGGAGGAACTCCTCCAGGCCGAACTTGCCGAGCTCGCGGCCGTTGCCCGAGCGCTTGTAGCCGCCGAAGGGGGCGAGCGGGTTGAACGACCCGCCGTTGACCTCGAGCTGACCGGTACGGACCCGCCGGGCGACGGCCTTGGCCGACTCCTTGTCGGCGCCCCACACCCCACCGGAGAGGCCGTAGACGGTGTCGTTGGCGATGGCTACCGCGTCGTCGACGTCGTCGTAGGGGATCACCGAGAGGACCGGCCCGAAGATCTCCTCCTGGGCGATGGTCATGTCGTTGCTGACGCCGGCGAAGACGGTGGGCTTCACGTAGTAGCCGGTGGGGAGGTCGTCGGGGGCCTCGGGGCCGCCGACCGCCAGCGTGGCGCCTTCGTCGATGCCCTGCTGGATGAAGCCCCGCACGCGGTCGCGCTGCACGTCGGAGATGAGTGGGCCGAGGAACCCGGCGCCGGTGGCCGGATCGCCGATCGTGTAGGTCTTGTCGACCTCGTCGACGAGGATGTCGACGATCTGGTCGTGCTTGTCGGCGGGGACCAGCAGCCGGGTGAAGGCGGTGCAGGTCTGGCCAGAGTTCAGGTAGGCGCTGCCCACGGCGGCGCGAGCGGCCTTGTCGAGCTCCTCGCCGTCGAGGTCGGGCAGGAGGATGTTGGCCGACTTGCCCCCGAGTTCGAGGGCCACCCGCTTGACCGTGGGCGCCCCCAGCTCGGCTACGCGGGTGCCGGCGCGGGTGGAGCCGGTGAAGCTGACCATGTCGACGTCGGGGTGGCTGGCGATGGCCTCGCCCACCACCGGGCCGGTGCCCGACACCAGGTTGAACACGCCGGGGGGGAGGCCGATGCCGTCGATGATCTCGGCCAGCATGAAGGCGTTGAGCGGTGCCACCTCGCTGGGCTTGAGCACGATCGTGCAGCCGGCGGCGAGGGCCGGAGCCACCTTGGCCACGATCTGGTGCAGGGGGTAGTTCCACGGCGTGATGGCGCCGACGACGCCCACGGGCTCCTTCACCACCAGGGAGTTGCCCACCTCCTCCTCCCAGACGAACTCGTCGACGATGGCCGGGTAGCTGCCGGCGATCGCCTGGGGCAGGCCGGCCTGGATCATCTGCGACAGGAAGATCGGCATGCCGACCTCACCCGTGATGGTCTCGGCCAGCTCCTGGTTGCGGGCACCGATGCCCTCGGACAGGGCCTGCACGTACTTGGCCCGGTCGGGCGGGCTGGTGGCGGCCCACCCGTCGAACGCGGCCTTGGCCGCCGCGACGGCCTTGTCGACGTCGGTCGGGGTCCCGGCGGGCACGCTGCCCATCACGGCCTCGGTCGAGGCGTTGACCACCTCGATGGTCTCGTTGCTCTCCGGCGCGACCCACGCACCGTCGATGTAGAGCTTGGCGAAGTCCTGCATGGCTGCCTCCTGGGGCGTCACGGCGTGAGGTGTCCGACGTTACCGCCCAAGCCCTCGACTCGCTCGGGCGACGGCAGCCGCCTCCGGTCGCTCGTAGGTCGTCTGGTGGGTCCCTGCGACAACGGCGTTGCCAGCCACGGTCCGTCCGGTCCTGGGTCGGTCCCGCACCGGCTGGGTCAGTTGGTGGCGACGGTGTCGGTGTCGCGGCCGCTGCGCAGGACCTGGCCGGCCAAGTCGCCCGTCGCCTTGCCGTCGACCACGGTGACGGTGCCGTTGACCAGCACGCGGACCACGCCGATCGAGTCTGCGGTCAGCCGGGGCGAGTCGCCGGGGAGGTCGTGCACCAACTCGGCCAGTTCGGAGCCGACCGTGTCGGGGTCGACGATGGTGATGTCGGCGTGGAAGCCGTCGGCCAACAGGCCCCGGTCACGCAGGCCGAACAGGTCGGCGGGGACCTGGGTCATCAGCTGAACCGCCCGCTCCACCGGCACGAGCTTGCGGCCACGGAGGCAGTCGCCGAGGAAGCGGGTGGGGAAGGGTGCGCCGCACATGCGGTCGAGGTGGGCGCCGGCGTCGGACCCGCCGAGCATGGCCCGGTCGTCTCCCCAGACCTGGCGGCGCAGCTCCCACGATGCGTCGTCGCCATCGGGCGGGATGGGCCACAACACGGTGGCCAGGTCGTCGGCCACCACGATGTCGATCAGGGCGGCAAAGGCCTCCTGGTCCCGTTCGGCGGCCACATCACCCACCCGGCGGCCCTTCAACCCCTCGTTGGCCTCGGAGTAGGTGTCGCCGATGATGTAGTTCTCGAAGTCGGCCAGGCGCTTGAACACCCCCGCTTCGGGCGAGGCGGCGTGGGCCAGCAGGTCGGCCTGGACCTGGGGGTCGGTGAGCTGGGCGATGCGTTCGGGTACCGGCAGCCGCAGGACCTCGCCCCAGCCCGGGATGAGGAACAGCCCGCAGTGGTTGAGGAAGCTCATGTTCATGGGCACCTGCACCGGCAGGGTGAGGGCCACGATCCGACCGCCCCGCGCCGCGGCGAGATCGCCGGCCGCGAGCTGCCGCGGGACCCGGCCCGGCTCACGGGAGTCGACGGTCATCACGTTCCAGTTGAGCGGCCGACGCGCCGCGGCCGACATGGCGACGAAGAGCTCGATCTCGTCATCGGAGAACCGGTCGAGGCAACCGTCGGTCATGGCCTCCAGGGTGGTGCCGTCGTGTTCCTGCACCACCTCGCACAGCGCCAACAGCTCCTCGGGCGTGGACCAGCGCGATGGCACCGGCTCGCCGTCGCCGTCGGTGTGGGTGCGGCTCAACGTGGTGGAGAAGCCGAGTCCGCCGGCGGCCAGCGAGTCGGCCAGCACCGCCTTCATCTCGTCTAGCTGGGTGGGCGAGGCCTCCTGGCCGACGGCGTCGGTGCCCATGACGTAGCGCCGGAGGGCGCAGTGGCCCACCAGGAACGCCGCGTTGACGCCGACGTTGCCCTCGAGCCGGTCGAGGTAGTCGCCGAAGCTCTCCCAGTTCCACGGCACGCCCGCCTCGAGGGCGGCCACCGACATGCCCTCGACGCTGGCCAACATCTCGCGCGTGTAGGCCGCGTCTTCGGCACGGAGGGGAGCGAGGGTGAACCCGCAGTTGCCGCCGATGACCGTGGTGACGCCGTGGACGTTCGAGGGCGAGGCGCCGGCGTCCCAGAACAGCTGGGCGTCGTAGTGGGTGTGGGGGTCGATGATCCCCGGGATCACCAGCAGGCCGGCGGCCTCGATGACCTCGGCGGCGTCCTCGGTGATCGTGCCGATGGCCGCGATCCGCCCATCCCGGACGCCGACGTCGGCCACCCGGGGGGCAGCACCGGTACCGTCGACGACCGTGCCTCCCTTGATCAGCTGGTCGAGCATGGCGTGGGACCTCCGTCGGACGACGAGCGAGAAGTGTTTCTGACGCTTCGTCAGATCGTATCCCCCACCCCCGACGCTCCGCCCGGGCCTCCCCCCGTCAGCGCACGGGAGCGACCCTCGGTAACGTCACCCGACCACCGGTGCCCGGCGGGACCTTCGGACCTCCACGTGTTCCCTGAGGTGTCGGACTCGCAGGGCACACCAAGAGGAGAACAGCCATGACGACGAGATCCCCGTCGAAGATCATCTACACCCTCACGGACGAGGCTCCCGCGCTGGCGACGTACTCGTTCCTGCCCATCGTCGAAGCCTTTGCCGAGGCGTGCGGGGTCGCCGTCGAGACCCGCGACATCTCGCTGGCCGGGCGAATCATCGCCGGCTTCGGCGACCACCTCGCCGATGACCAGCGGACCGGCGACGCCCTCGCCGAGCTGGGCCAGCTGGCCCTCACGCCCGAGGCCAACATCATCAAGTTGCCCAACGTCAGCGCATCGGACCCGCAGCTGAAGGCAGCCATCGAGGAGCTCCAGGCCAAGGGCTACGCCTTGCCCGACTACCCCGACGAACCGTCGAGCCCCACCGAGGAAGAGGTCCAGGCCCGCTACGACCGCATCAAGGGCAGCGCAGTCAACCCGGTGCTGCGCGAGGGCAACTCGGACCGCCGGGCACCGAAGTCGGTCAAGGCGTTCGCCCGCACGCACCCGCACTCCATGGGCTCCTGGTCGCCGGGTTCGGCGACACGAGTAGCCACCATGGCGGGGGGCGACTTCTTCCACAACGAGCAGTCGGTCACCTTCGACGAAGCCGACGACGTCCGCATCGAACACGAAGCGGCCGACGGCACCGTGACCGTGCTCAAGGACTCCCTCCCGGTCCTGGCCGGCGAGATCGTCGACGCCACCGTGATGAGCAAGGCCGCTCTGGTCGACTTCCTCCAGGCCCAGATCGGCGCCGCCAACGACGAGGACCTCCTGTTCTCGTTGCACCTCAAGGCCACCATGATGAAGGTCTCCGACCCGATCATCTTCGGCCACGGCGTGAAGGCCTTCTTCGCCGATGTCCTGGCCGAGCACGCCGCCGCCCTCGACGAGGTGGGCGCCAACCCGAACAACGGCCTGGGCAGCGTGCTGGATGCGATCCAGGTCCTGCCCGACGACCAGCGCGACGCCATCGAGGCCGGCATCCGCACCGCCTTCGCCGACGGGCCCGGCGTGGCCATGGTCGACTCCGACCGCGGCATCTCCAACCTCCACGTGCCGAGCGACGTGATCGTCGACGCCTCGATGCCGGCCATGATCCGCACTTCCGGCCAGATGTGGAACGCGGCGGGCGACCCGCAGGACACCCTGGCCGTCATCCCCGACAGCAGCTACGCCGGGATCTACCAGGCCACCATCGACTCCTGTCGCAACCACGGCGCCCTCGACCCCGCCACCATGGGCTCGGTCCCGAACGTCGGCCTGATGGCGCAGAAGGCCGAGGAGTACGGCTCGCACGACAAGACCTTCGAGATGGCCTCGGCCGGGACGGTGCGCGTGGTCGACGGGTCGGGGACCGCGATCCTCGAGCACCCCGTGGAGACGGGCGACATCTGGCGGGCCTGCCAGGCCAAGGACGCGCCCATCCAGGACTGGGTGAAGCTGGCGGTCAGCCGGGCTCGGGCCACCGGCGCGCCGGCCGTGTTCTGGCTCGACCAGGCCCGGCCCCACGACGCCCAGCTCATCATCAAGGTGAACCGGTACCTGGCCGACCACGACCTCGGTGGGCTCCAGGTCGAGGTCATGGCACCGGTGGAAGCCGCCCGCTTCTCCCTGGAGCGCATCCGCAACGGCGAGGACACCATCTCGGTCACCGGCAACGTGCTGCGCGACTACCTCACCGACCTGTTCCCGATCTTGGAACTGGGCACCAGCGCCAAGATGTTGTCGATCGTGCCGCTGATGAACGGCGGCGGCCTGTTCGAGACCGGGGCCGGCGGTTCGGCGCCCAAGCACGTCCAGCAGTTCGTCCAGGAGAACCACCTGCGCTGGGACTCGCTCGGCGAGTTCTTGGCCCTGGCCGTGGCCTTCGACCACCTCGGCGACACCGCCGACAACGCCGGAGCCAAGGTGCTGGGCGCAGCCCTCGACGCCGCCACCGCCGAGTTTCTCGACAACGGCCGGAACCCGTCCCGGAAGGTCGGTGAGCTCGACAACCGCGGCAGCCACTTCTATCTGACGCTCTACTGGGCGCAGGCCCTGGCCGAACAGACCGCCGACGCCGACCTCGCCACCCGCTTCGCACCGATGGCCGCTGCGCTGGCCGAGAACGAGGCCACCATCGTCGAGGAGCTCAACGCCGTGCAGGGCCGACCGGTGGACATCGGCGGCTACTACGCCCCCGACCTGGAGCTGGTCACCGCGGCCATGCGTCCCAGCCCCACGTTCAATCGCATACTGGCCTCGCTGAGCTGACGGCGTCATCGGCCTCCGGTGGTCACCTAGCGTCGGGTCAGGTCTGGGTCCCTGCGGCCAAGGCGGTACGCAGGCGCTCACCGAGACGACCGACGTCGCCGTCGCAGGCTTGGGGCGCATCAGCGTCGAGGAGGACCGACCACTCACCGTCCTGCTGGGCGGCCACACACGGGAGGTGGCCGGCGGTCACCGAGGCCACCGCTGGGTCCTGTTCGTTGCGGTGGACCACGTCGACGGGGATGTCGAGGGTGTCGACCAGGGCGTCGAAGTCGGCCTTGCGGCGGACGGGCCCGTGGGTGATGTCGCAGAGCGCGCACTCGGTCCGTCCCAGCAGGTGGCCGACCACGTAACGAGCCTCGCCCACCAGGCCGCCGTCGGCGTCGTAGACCATGGCCAGGCGGTCGACCGGCGGGTTGGAGGCGGGTTCGGCGGCCAACTGGCTCGTGCTCTCAGCTCTTGAGGCCGAGGGTGTCATAGATCTCCCGGATGGAGTTGGCCCGGTTCAGCGCGTAGAGGTGAACGCCCGGTGCTCCGACCTCCAGCAGCTCGGCCACCAGGCCGGCAGCCACCTCGACGCCGAGGAGGCGAGTGGCTTCGGCGTCGCCGTCGACGGCATCGAGGCGCTCCTGAAGCCACGCAGGGATCTCCGAACCGTTCATGGCCGCCATGCGGCGGGTGCCGGCCACGTTGACGAAGGGCATGACCCCCGGCACCACCGGCGTGTCGCAGCCCAAGTCGGCCAGGTCGTCGACCAGCGACCGGTAGTGACTGGCATCGAAGAAGAACTGCGTCACCGCAAAGTCGGACTCGGCCAACTTGGCGGCCAGCAACCGCCGATCGGTGGCCCGGTCGGGCGAGCGAGGGTGGATCTCGGGGAAGGCGGCCACCGCGACCGAGAAGTCACCGACCTCGCGGATGAGCTCGATGAGCTCGGTGGCGTAGGTGAAATCGCCGCCCGGGTCGGCGCCGTCGGCAGGCGGGTCACCGGCGAGGGCCAGGATGTTCTCCACCCCGCCGGCCCGGTAGGACTCCAAGAGCTCCACCAGCTCGGCGCGGGTGTGGCCCACGCAGGTGAGGTGGGGCATGGCCGGGAACGACTGCTGCTCGTTCACCCGGATCACCAGCTCCCGCGTGGTCTCACGGGTGGCACCCAGGGCCCCGTAGGTGACCGACACGAACGACGGTTCCAACGCCGAGAGCCCGTCGATGGCCACGTCGAAGGCCACCATCCCTTCGGGGGTCTTGGGCGGGAAGAACTCGAAGGACCAGGTGGTGCCCTTGTCGAGGAGGTCGGCGATCCTGGTCATGGTGGGCCTGAGATTATGCCAGCCCCGGTCCGATCCCAGCCCGTCGTTCGGCGGCCTGCACGGCGTTGCGGAACAGGAGGGCAATGGTCGTTGGCCCCACGCCGCCGACCCGCGGGGTGATAGCACCGGCCACCTGCTCGCAGCGCTCGTCCACGTCGGGGAGCAGGCGACGGCCCTCGTAGCGGACACCGCCGCCGACCACGACCACCCCGGGCGTGAGGTGCTCGGGCTGGAGGATCCCCGGCGAACCGGCCGCGGCGATGACCACGTCGGCCCGGCGGGTGTAGGTCGGCCAGTCGGGGACCCCCGTGTGGACCACGGTCACCGCCGCGTTGGCGGTGGGTCGCTTCTGCGACAACAGCAGCGCAAGTGGGCGACCGAGCGTGGTTCCCCGCCCGAGGATGCAGACCTCGCGACCCGAGATCGGGACCTCGTAGTGGGCCAGCAGGGCCTCGATGCCGGCCGGCGTGCACGGCACGGGGCCGTCCATCCCGAGGGCCAGGCGACCCATGTTCACCGGGTGGAGGCCGTCGACGTCCTTGTCGGGATCAAGGGCCAGCAGGGCGGCGTCGAAGTCGATCTGCGGCGGGGTGGGGTGCTGGAGCAACACGGCATCGACGTCGGCGGCGCCGTTCATGTCCTCGATGGCGGCCAAGACATCGGCCTGGCCGGCGTCCTGTCGAAGGTGGACGTGGGGCGAGGTGAAGCCGAGCGCCTCGGCCCGTTCCTGCTTCATCCGGATGTACCCGGCGCTGGCCGAGTCGTCGCCCACCAGCAGGGTGCCCAGGCCCGGCGTATGGCCGGCCGCCACCAACGCGGCGATCCGGGGAGCCAGGTCGGCGAACACCGCCTCGGCCACCGGTCCCCCCGGCATCATCCGTGCGCTCACCTACTCCTTCTAGTCGGCGTGGGAGTTGTCCTGAGACCAGCAGCGACGACAGGTGGGGCGGGCGCCGATGCGTCCTGAGACCAGCAGCGACGACAGGCGGGGCGGGCGCCGATGCGTCCTGAGACCAGCAGCGACGACAGGTGGGACGGGCGCCGATGCGTCCTGAGACCAGCAGCGACGACAGGTGGGGCGGGCGCCGATGTGTCCTGAGACGGCCAGCAAGCGGGGTGGGACGGCGGGAGAAATAAACTAGTGCTTGAACTGGCGTTCGCCGGTGAAGACCATGGCCACGCCGAGCTCGTCGGCCTTGGCGATGTTCTCGTCGTCACGGACCCCACCGCCGGGCTGCACGATCACCGCCACCCCGGCGGCCGCAGCGGCCTCGATGCCGTCGGGGAAGGGGTAGAAGGCGTCGCTGGCGCAGGCGCCGCCGGCCGCCCGACCCGCGGCCTTCTCGGCGGCGATCTGGCCGGCCTCGACCCGGTTCTGTTGGCCGGCGCCGATGCCCCAGGCCACGCCGTCCTTTGCCAACACGACGGAGTTCGACGTGGTGGCGGCGCAGATCCGGAAGGCCAGCGCGGCGTCGGCCAGCTCGTCACCGGTCGGGGCGCGGGCCGTGACCACCTGCCAGTCCTCGGGCCTGGCGACCAGGCGGTGCGGCTCCTGCACCAGCCACCCGCCGGAGATGGGTCGCAGGTGGCGGCCAGAGGGAGCGGGTGGCACCGCTTCGAGCAGCCGGGTGTTCTTGCGCTTGGCCTGGAGTTGCTCGACCACGCCCGACCCGAAGCCGGGGGCGATGACCAGGTCGGCCTGGGCCGCGGCCACCATCTCGACCACGGTGGCCTCGTCGACCATCTCGTTGAGGGCCACGATGCCGCCAAAGGCCGAGCGGGGGTCGGCGTCAAAGGCTCTCTGGTAGGCGTCGGCCAGGGATTCGGCCACTGCGGCGCCGCACGGGTTGGCGTGCTTGGCGATGACCACGGTCGGGCGACCGGGCGTCGATCCGCCCGCGGTCCCGAGGTCGTGGGCCAGCAGCCAGGCGGCGTCGGCGTCGTAGAGGTTGAGGTAGCTGAGGGCTACGCCGCTGTGCTGGACGGCGGTGGCCCACCACGGGTCGGCCCCCGGGGTGCGGTAGAGCGCAGCCTGCTGATGCGGGTTCTCCCCGTAGCGGAGCTGGCGGTCCTCCCTGGTGGCGGCCACGTGGAGCGTCGGGGCGAGGAGGTCACCGTCGACCTCGTCGAACCATTCGACCACCGCCGCGTCGTACGCCGCAGTGTGGGCGAACGCGGCCCGGGCCAACCGGCGACGGGTACCCGCTGACAAGGCTCCGTCGGTGCGGATCTCATCGAGGACCGAGCCGTAGTCGGCGGGATCGACGACCACACCCACGTGGGCGTGGTTCTTGGCCGCGGCTCGGACCATCGCCGGACCCCCGATGTCGATCAGGTCGGTGGCGTCGTCGCCGCCGTAGGCGAAGGCCGACGGGTCGGAGCCGAAGGGGTAGAGGTTGCCCACCACCAGGTCGATTGCCTCGATCCCGTACTCCTCCATCTCGGCCAGGTGGGCCGGGTCGGTGCGGTCGGCCAGGATCCCGCCGTGGATCCTGGGATGCAGCGTCACGACCCGGTGACCCAGGATCGCCGGGAAGCCGGTGACCTCTGCGGTGTCGGTCACGTCCAACCCGGCCTGCCGCAGCATGCGAGCGGTGTTGCCGCTCGACACCAGGTCCCAGCCCAGCCCAGCCAGGCCCTCGGCCAGCTCGCCGATCCCGTCCTTGTCGTACACCGAGATGAGGGCTCTCACGACGGGCGGGGTCCTTCGCATCGGTGGCCGGCGTCGACGAGGCCGCCATCCACGGCTCCCGCGTCGACGCGACCGATGGCGACGACCTGGCGGAGCACGGCCGGGTAGATCTGCCGCTCCACCTCTTTGATGCGCTCGGCGAGCGAGGATTCGGTGTCGCCCGGGAGGACCGGCACCGCCTCCTGGGCCAGGATCGGGCCGGTGTCGACGTCGAGCCCGGCCACGTGCACCGTGCACCCGGTGACCTTGACCCCGTAGGCCAGTGCGTCCCGAACGGCGTGCCAGCCCCGGAACGACGGCAACAGAGCCGGGTGGGTGTTCAGGATGCGGCCGTCGAACGCCGCGTGGGCCGCTTGGGCCAAGATGGTGCCGAACCCGGCCATGGCCACCAGGTCCACCTCGTGCCCGGCCAGCACCTCGACCAGGCGTGCCGAGTAGGCATCGCGGTCGAAGGCGTCGTCGAAACGGTCCCGCTCCACGAGCTCGGTGGCGATCCCGGCATCGGCAGCGACGCCCAGCCCGAGACACGGCCGGTCCGCAGCCACGACCGCCACCGGTATCCCGGCGCCGACGACGGCGTGAAGGATCGTGCCCGTTCCCGACACCAGCACGCCCACTCGCACCGTTGCCACCCTACCAGCCACCTCCTCGGACGATCCGGAAGGCGCCGCCGTGGGCCGAGCGCCTGAAGATCCACTCGCCGCTAGTAGGGCCTGGGTTAGCGTGACGCCCGAAACCCAGAACATCCACGCAACCAAGGAGCGCGGGACTGTGAAGACCATCCTCAAACCCAGCCAGATCGCCATGCTCGCGGGAGGGGTCATCGTCTTCCTCTTCAGCTTCTTCAACTTCGTCAGCAGCCCGATCGGCGACGACGGCTTCAACGGGTGGAGCGGCGACTACCTCTTCCCCCTCTCCGCCTTCCCAGCCTTGTTCGCCCTGATCGTCGCCGGCACGACCGCCGCGGTCTTGTTCGGCAACGTTTCTCTCCCGGAGCCCATCGTGAGCTTCAACTGGAGGCAGCTCAACTTCATCCTGGCCTTCACCGCGCTTGTGATCCTGGTGGGCCTGCTCCTCAGCACCCCTGAGGGGGTCGACCTGGGGATCGGCCTCATCATCTCGCTGCTCGGCGGCATCGCCATGTTGGGCGGGGCCGTCATGGAGCTGCTCGGCATCAACGTCGGTGGCGCCGCTTCCACCGGCGGCTCGACCCAAGCGCCTGGCGGACCCAGCACCTCCTTCTAGCGCCGCGACCCTGCGCTCGCTCGCCGTCAGGTACTGAACGAGCGCAAGAGGCAGTCGCTGCCCCGCTGGACCTCGTAGAACGTCGGCTCTCCCTCAGGGAAGGCGGGATCAGAGCCCTTTGACGATCTCCACCATGAGCTCTCCGGCCTCGGTGGGGTTGTTGCCGACCTTGACCCCGGCGTCGGTGAGGGCCTCCATCTTGGCTGCGGCGGTGCCCTTTCCGCCCGAGACGATGGCGCCCGCATGACCCATCTTCTTGCCGGGAGGCGCGGTGACCCCGGCGATGTAGGCGCTGACCGGCTTGGACATCTGGTGCTTGATGAAGTCGGCCGCTTCCTCCTCGGCCGAGCCGCCGATCTCACCGATCAGCATCACCGCCTTGGTCTCGGGGTCGGCCTCGAAGGCCTCCAGGCAGTCGATGAACGACGTGCCGGGCACGGGGTCGCCGCCGATGCCCACACAGGTGGTGACGCCGATGTTCTGCAGCTTGAGCTCGTAGAGGGCCTGGTAGGTGAGCGTGCCAGAACGGCTGACGATCCCGACCGGGCCGCCGGGCTCGGCGATCTCGCCGGCAGTGATGCCGATGTTGGCCTTCCCGGGGCTGATGATGCCGGGGCAGTTGGGGCCCAGGATCCGGGTGCCGCCGAAGTCGCGCTTGACCTTGTTGAAGAAGTAGGCCTCGTCCTGCGCCGGCACGCCCTCGGTGATGACCACCACCAGGTCCAGGCCGGCCTCGGCCGCTTCGAGCACGGCGGGCCGCACGCCGGGCGCCGGGATGAACACGCACGACACGGTGGCGCCGGTAGCGGCTTTGGCCTCGGCCACGGTGGCGTAGACGGGGATGCCGTCCACGTCGGTGCCGGCCTTCTTCGGGTTTACGCCCGCCACCACCTGGGTGCCGTAGTCGCGGTTGCGCAGCCCGTAGAACCGACCCTGTGACCCGGTGAGCCCTTGGTAGAGGACCTTGGTGTTCTCGTCGACGAAGATGCTCATGACTGGACCTCCCGGCTCTTCGCCAGCTCGACGACGGCCCGGGCCGCTTCGAGCATGGTGGACTTGGACTGGAGCTTGTCGGAGGTGTGGGCGGCCAGGATGGCCCGGCCCTCCTCGGCGTTGGTGCCGTCGATGCGGACCACGATCGGCGCCTCGATCTGCACCCGTCCAAGAGCGGTCACGATGCCGTTGGCCACCTCGTCGCCCTTGGTGATGCCGCCGAAGATGTTGATGAAGATGGCTCTCACATCCGGATCGTTGTTGATGACCTCCAGTGCGCCGGCCATCACCTCGGCGTTGGCGCCACCACCGATGTCGAGGAAGTTGGCCGGCTTGCCGCCGACCTGGTTGACGATGTCGACGGTGGACATGGCCAACCCGGCACCGTTGGCGATCACGCCGACGGTGCCCTCGAGACCGACGTACTGCAACCCCCTGTCGTGGGCGGCCTGCTCACGCTCGTCGCGGATCTGGGTGGCGTCGTAGACGTCCCATCCCTCGTGGCGGAACTCGGCGTTGCCGTCGAGGGTGACCTTGGCGTCGAGGGCGTGGACCTCGCCGGTGGGCTTGAGGATCAACGGGTTGATCTCACAGAGGTCGGCGTCGCCCTCGACATACGCCCGGTACAGCTTGAGGAGGATGTCGACGGCGCCGTCGTTGGCGTCGGGGTTGAGGTTGGCGGCTGCCACCCAGGCCCGAGCGGAGTCCTCGTCGAGGCCGTCGACCGGGTCGATCCAGATCTTGGCGATGGCGTCGGGGTCGGTCTCGGCCACCTTCTCGATCTCGATGCCCCCCTGTGCCGAGAGCATGCCGAGGTGCTTCTTGGCCGCCCGGTCGAGGGTGAAGCTGGCGTAGTACTCCTCGGCGATGTCCGACGCCGCCTCGATCCAGATGGTCTTCACGACGTGGCCCTTGATGTCGAGGCCCAAGATGTTACCGGCGTGCTCGCGGACCTCGGCGGTGTCGTTGGCCAGCTTCACGCCGCCGGCCTTGCCCCGGCCGCCCACGTGGACCTGGGCCTTGACCACCACGGGGTAGCCGATGCGATCGGCGGCGGCCACGGCCTCATCGACGGTCGCTGCGGCTTCGCCGTCGGAGACGGGGATGTCGAAGGTCGCGAAGAACTGCTTGCCTTGGTACTCGAGTAGGTCCACTCGGACTCCTGGAAGGTCGCTACGGGGCGTGGCCGCACGCGTCGTGGACGGGTTGCGGCGTGGTGGTGGCGTCGGTCTCCCAGCACGGGGAACCGATCCTGCGCCGAGCCGGGTCGGGGCCGACCGCAGCCTGGGCGACTCGTCGGCGGCGCGGCACGGCAGGGATACTAGGCAGGTGCCTGTGGCCGTCACCCATTCCCGCCGGCCAGTGGAGCGGCCCGAGTGAGCCCGGTCGGCGCGTCCGGTAACCACGTCGGTCGCGCTGCTCTGGTGGCGGGCGTGGGCATCGTCGTGCTCTTCGCCGGGGTGGGGTTGGCCACCCTCGCCTTGAACGGACGCAACAGCGGTGACCTGGGTCTTGGTGACCAGACCTTCCAGGGCGGCCGGACCAGTCGCCTGGCCGCAGAGATCGCTGATCGGGGCCCGATCTTCTACGGCGACGTCTCAGGTCGACGAGATCGCGACATCATCCTGCAGCACCTCGGCGACGACGACGACACCGGCTGGTATGCCTTCTTGGCCGCGCCGGTGAGCAAGGGCCGCGACTGCACCTGGCAGTGGCAGCGCGACGAGGAGCGCTTCCGGGCCAAGTGTGATCGGAAGCTGACCGCGCCCGCCGACGGGGCCGGCCTGCCTCAGTTCGAGGTCACCGTGACCGACGGCCGCATCGACCTCGACCTCAACGCCGACGCCCGCACCTCGACCTCAACCAGCGCGACGACCGAGCCGGGCTGACGGGCCGTCTCGTAGGGCTGGTGGGGTCACGTCGTGGTCGGGGCGAATTGGCGACGTCTCGACCAGCGTCGCCCTCAGGACCTCGACCGACGCCGCGCCGCCTTCGTCGCCGGAGCCCGCTTGGATGCGGACCCCTTCGCAGTTGCCTTCCTTGCGACCACCTTCTTCGCTTGGGCCGCCTCGGCCGGACCGGGCTCGGACCCGTCGACGAAGAAGGCGACGACCTCCCGTCGCTGGACCTTGTCGGTGCCGGTGCGGGGCAGTTGGTCGACAGCCACGAAGCGGGCCGGGACCTTGTAGCGCGAGAGACGCTCGGTGGCCCAGGCCCCCAGGTCGAGCCCGTCCAGCGACGCACCTTCTCGCAGGCGGACCGCCGCCCCCGGGACCTCGCCGTCCCGGGCGTCGGGAAGGGCCACCACAGCTGCTTCGAGCACGTCGGGATGCTCCTCGAGGGTCTGCTCGACCTCGACGGCGTACACCGAGTACCCGCCCCGCTTGATGACGTCTTTCATCCGGCCCTCGAAGTTGATGACTCCGAGCACGCCGCGACGGGCCATGTCGCCGGTGCGGAGCCATCCGTCGTCGGTCAGGGCCGCCGAGGTTGCTTCGGGCGAGCCGTGGTAGCCGGTGAGCACGCCGGGACCCCGGAGCAGGAGCTCCCCTGAACGGCCCACCGCCACCTCGGCACCGTCGGCGTCCACGACCTTGAACGAGTTGCCGGGCAGGGGCAGGCCGACCGAGCCGCCCAGACCGGTGGGCAGGAACGGCGGCGAGATGCGAACGGCCACGCCACCGCCGGTCTCCACCATGCCGTAGCCCTCGGCAAAGGTCGCCTCGCCGACCGCTCCGACCAGCGGTAGGTGCACGCTGGCCCCGAACCGCTTGAACCGCGCGGCCAGATCGGTGGGCATGGCGTCGGCGCCCGAGATCCACAACCGCACCGAAGTGAGGTCGCGGTCGGCGGCACCCGCTTCGAGGAGCATCCGGTACATGGCCGGCACCCCGGCGAGCACCGACGAGCGGCGGGCCTCGATGGCATCGAGGACCCGGACCGGGTTGAACCGCGAGAAGAAGTACACGGGCACGCCGGCACACGCCGCGCCCACCACGGCCGAGAACCCGAAGATGTGGGCGACCGGCAGACCCAGCACCATCTCGTCGGAGCGCGCACCCATCGGCAGGAGCGCCGCCGTCGACATCCCGCCCAGCAGCCCGCGGTGGGTGAGCTCAGCTCCCTTGGGCTTGCCGGTGGTGCCCGACGTGTAGAAGAGCGCGCCCACGGCCCTCGGGTCGGTGGAGACCGCTGCGCCGTGGTGCCTGCTGCTGTCGACCTCGGCGGCGGACCGGACCACGAGGGTGGCGCCGGAGTCGGCCACCACGTGGTCGATCTCCGCCGCCGCCATCTGGGCGTTGACGGGGGCGGGGAGCCGGCCGGCCTTGGCCACGGCCAAGGTGAGCAGGAACTGCTCGTAGCCGTTGGCGGTCGCCACCACCACCCGATCGCCGGGCTCGCTCTGCGCGGCCACGCCCGCCGCCCATCGGTCGACCAGCGCAGCCGCTTCGGCGAAGGTGACCGAGAACCCGCCGTCCGCCTCGGTCACCAACCGCCGTGAACAGTGGACGGCGGCCAAGCGGTCCATGAGCACGCCGAGGGTGAGCCCCCGGCCACGAGCCAGTTCGAGCCGGTCCAGGACGCGCATCGACCCCAACCCTATGGAGTGCCGCGGAGGCCGACCCACTCCCGCTCCCTCCGTTGGTCCCGCGTGCCTGCCGGCCGGTCCGGTCGCCGCCTAACGTCGTTGGCCGGAACGGACCCGACGAAGGAAGACGATCATCTTGCGCTCTCGACGGTTCCTGGCCCCGACGATCGCCGTCATCGTTGCGGGCTGCGTCCTCGTCGGATGCGGGTCGGAGACGGCGTCCGACGGTGCACCCTCGGGGGCACCTGCGCAGACCACCCAACCGGGCGACGCCGGGGGGAGCGCCTCGGACGCACCCTCGATCCCAGTGACCCCCGCGGATGCCGATGGCTGTCGTACACCCGAGGACGCTCAGGCCGAGACCGAGGCTCCTGACCCTGACGCTCCCACGGACGACGAGACGGCGATCGAGGTCACCGACGACATCGCCGGTTGTGGCGCCCTGGTCGAAGCCGGCTCCACCGTCTCGGTCCAGTACGTCCTGAAGTCGAAGTCGAGCGGCGAGGTGGTCGACAGCTCGTGGTCTCGTGGTGCGCCCTTCGACGTGACCCTCGGTCAGGGCGGCGTGATCTCTGGTTGGGAGACCGGCATCCCTGGCATGCGGGCCGGTGGACGCCGCACCCTGCTGCTCGGCCCGGAGTACGGCTACGGCGACCGGGGCAGCCCACCAGCCATCGCTCCGGGCGACACGCTCGTGTTCGTGATCGACGCCCTGGCGGTGAGCTGAACGGTCTCAGGCCTTCTTGAGGGGTGCCCAAGCCAGGAGGAGGACCTTCTGGCCGACGGTGGGGAAGTTGATGGTGATCTCGGTCTTGTCGCCGCTGCCGCGCAGGTCGAGGACCACGCCCTCGCCCCACTTGCCGTGGGCCACGTCGTCGCCCACCCTGAAGCCGCTGGCTGACTGCCCCGCGGCCGATGGGCCAGCAACCGCCTGGCCGGCGCTGATCGCCTGTTCGACCATGCGGTCTCGGTTGGCCTGGCGTCGCTCCGAGGAGATGCCGCTGCGACGGCTGGGCCGGTCGCCCCAACTCGACACCGACGAGTCGCTCCCGGCCGAGTCGGCCCATGCGCCCGATCGCGAGGTGCGGCGATTGCCTTCGATGGCTTCCACCAGCCGCTGGGGGATCTCGTCGAGGAAGCGGCTGGGGGGGTTGTACTGGGTGGAGCCGTAGATGGTGCGGCTCCAGGCGTGGCTCAGGTACAGCCGCTCGCGCGCCCGGGTGATGCCGACGTAGGCCAGGCGACGCTCCTCCTCGAGCTCGTGGGGCTCCCCGATGGACCGCAGGTGCGGGAAGATCCCGTCCTCCAGACCCACCAGGAACACGGCCGGGAACTCGAGTCCCTTGGCCGAGTGCAACGTCATCAGGACCACCTGCGAGTCGTCGTCGGGCACCGCGTCGGCGTCGGCCACCAGGCCGACCTGCTCGAGGAACTGGTCGATCGACTCCACCTCGCGGGCCGAACCCACCAGCTCGGCCAGGTTCTCCAACCGACCCTCGGCGTCGACCGAGTGCTGTTCCTGGAGCTCGGCCACGTAGCCGCTGCGGTCCAGCAGGGCCTCCAGCAGGGGGCCAGGTCCCGCTTCGACCTTCTCGACGGCGCCGTCCACGAGGTCGAGGAATGCCTCGATCCCCTTGACCGCTCGCCCGGTCACCCCAGCGTCGCCGGCTCGCCGCAGGGCCTCCATGAAGGTGTAGCCGTGGCCGGCGGCCCACTGCTCCAGCCGACCCACCGTGGAGTCGCCGATGCCACGCTTGGGCTGGTTGAGGACCCGCCTGACCGCCACGTCGTCGGCCGGGTTCACCACCACTTTCAGGTACGCCAGCGCGTCCTTGATCTCGCGCCGGTCGTAGAACCGGGTCCCGCCGATCACCTTGTAGGGCACGCCGCCACGCAGGAGGTGCTCCTCCACCACCCGGCTCTGGGCGTTGGTGCGGTAGAAGACGGCCACGTCGCCCCACCGGTAGTCGCCCGAGTCGTGGAGCTTCGAGATCTCGTGGACGACCCACTGGCCCTCGTCGGCCTCGTCGTCGGCGTGGTAGCGGATGATGGCGTGCCCGTCGCCCTCGTCGGTCCACAGCTCCTTGGGCTTGCGGCCGAGGTTGTTGCCGATGACCGAGTTGGCGGCGTCGAGGATCGTCTGCGTGGACCGGTAGTTCTGCTCCAGCACCACCACCGTGGCGTCGGGGAACGCCTTCTCGAACTCCAAGATGTTGCGGATGTCCGCTCCGCGGAAGCGGTAGATGGAGTTGTGGACCGCCACGCCACCGGCGATGTAGGTGTGGGTGGGCGACACCTCGAGGTCGTGGACAGGTCCGTCGTGCTCGGCGATCTCCACCGACTCGACTCGCGTCGACTGCAACTTCCCTGCCTCATCAGCCACCAGCACCGTCATGCCGGGCCGTAGGTGGCTGAGGGGCACGAAGTCCCAGACGGCGCCGGCCACGTTGGCCCGTCGCCGGATGCGCAGCCCGCCGGCATGGGCCATCGCCTTGGCCATGGCCAAGGCCTCGCGGTAGTCGCGACGGGCGGTCTCGATGCGGTACCCGCCGACCTTGCCCGGTCTGACCGAGAAGCCGGCTTCCCGGAGCAGATCGGCCACGTCGGCCCGGTTCGACGACCACTGGATGCGGTGGAAGCCGACCTCGCCCCCGCGGGGGTCGCTGAACATGGTGAGGTTGAGCGTCTGGCGGCGGGCACCGTTCTGGGGAGCGAGGTGAGGAAAGTCGAGGTGGAGGTCGAGGTCGTCGAGCAGCTCCTTCGCTCGCGAGCGAGTGTCGACTGCGTCAAAAAGCCGGCCCAACGCGTCTTCACCCATGGCGATCCGTCGTCCCGACGCATGGAAACAGGCGGTGGGCAAGCCGTACTGGGCAGCGAACCAAGACTCCCACCATGCCGCATCTTCCAACGTGGCGTACACGCCCAGGATCCAGAGCCGGTCACCGTGCTCCTGCGCGAGCCGCACCCGAGGACCGAGGTCGGGTCCGCCAGCGGAGCGCTGGCGGACGCTGATCGTGCGGCCGATGCGATACCCCCGGTCGACTCGCTCCATCAGGTACACGACATGGTGGCCGGGATCAAGCGTGGGCTGGGCCAGCACCACGTGGTGCGGTGTACCGACCACCTCGGTGCCTCCGGCCCGCATCCGGTACACCCGACCGGAGTAGCGGCCCGGCATCACCTGGGCCACCCGTGCGGTCACCAAACCGGTCGACGCCGCAGCCCCCATGATCTCGTCACCGACGGCCAAGGCTTCGATCGGCCGATCGCCCGACGGCGTGCGCACCGGCGTACCAGGGAGGAGACACTGGTCTGAGTCCCCCACGACGCAGACGTTGTGGTGGCCGCCGGCGAGCTGGAGGACGAGCTCGTTCTGGACGCGGTTGGTGTCCTGGTACTCGTCGACCAGGACGTGCTTGAACCGGCGGCGGTAGTGCTCGAGCACCTCGGGCTCGGTGCGCAACAGCTCGACGGTGTTGCGCAACAGGTCGTCGAAGTCCATGGCCCCGGCCTTGAGCAGGCGGGCCTGGTACTCGCGGTACACGTCGGCGACCTTGCGCTCGAAGATGACCTCGGCCCGCTCGGCGTAGGCCTGGGCGCCGATGTCGTCGTTCTTGGCCGCCGAGACCATGGCGTGGACCTGGCGGGGCGGGAACCGCTTCGAGTCGAGGTTCAGGTCCCGGGTGACGTAGCCGGTGAGGCGCTGGGCGTCGGCCTGGTCGTAGATGGTGAACGACGACGGGAAGCCGAGGCGGTGGCCGTCGCGCCGGAGGATCCGCACGCACGCGGCGTGGAAGGTGGACACCCACATCTTCTCCGCGACCGGTCCTACCAGCACGCCGACCCGCTCCTTCATCTCCTGGGCCGCCTTGTTCGTGAAGGTGATGGCCAGGATCTCGAACGGCGAGATGCCCTCCTCGATGAGGTAGGCGATCCGGTGGGTGAGCACCCGGGTCTTGCCCGACCCGGCCCCTGCCACCACCAGCAGCGGGCCGTCGGTGTGGGCCACCGCCTCCGCCTGCACCGGGTTGAGTCCCTCGAGCAGGCTGGAGCGGTGCGGGTCCGGCATCGGCGTCACCCTACCGGTGGGGTCCGACAGGCCTCAGGGGCCCGATGAGCGGCAGGTCGGCCTGCCTCGGGAAGAATGAGGCGATCGCCGCCCCGTTGCCCGCCACCGAGTCGAAGGAGGGAAGCCCTCCGCCGAAGCGCCGCCGTCGAAAGCGGGCTTCGTCGTCGCGCCGGGCGGTGAAGCGCACCGTCCTCGTGGTGATCATGTTGTTCGTCGTCTACTACCTGGTGCTGCCCCAGCTGGCCAGGGGTCGCCAGGCGGCCGACCTGCTGGCCACGGTCAACCCGCTCCTGCTGCTCCTGGCCCTCGGCCTGGAGATCGCGGCGCTCCTCTCCTACACCGTGCTGACCAGGGTGACCCTGCCCGCGGAGCCCCGCCTGTCGATGTTCACCGTCTTCCGCATCCAGCTGGCCACCCGCTCGGTCACCAACCTGGTGCCGGGCGGGTCGGCCGCTGGTGGCACCCTTGGCTATCGCCTCCTCACCGAGGCCGGGGTGGCGCCTACCGCCGCCGGCTTCACGCTGGCCACCGTGGGCCTCGGCTCAGCGGTGGTCCTGAACCTCATCCTGTGGCTCTCGCTGCTTATCTCGATCCCGTTCAACGGGTTCAGCCCGATCTACGTCACCGCCGCCATCGTCGGTGTGATCCTCCTGGCGTCGGCGGCGGCGCTCGTGTACCTGCTCATGGAAGGCCGCGACCGCGCCGAGCGCGTCCTTCGCACGATCGCCCGACGCATCCCGTTCGTCAAGGAGGACACCGCGTCACGCTTCATCCACCAGCTCGCCGACCGCCTCTACGACCTCGCCCGTCAACCGGAGCTCATCCGACGGGGGGCGTTGTGGGCCACCGCCAACTGGCTCCTCGACGCCTCGGCGCTGTGGGTCTTCCTCCGCGCCTTTGGCGAGTCGCTCAACCCGGTCAACCTCATCGTGGCCTTCGGTGTGGCCGGCGTCCTGGCCGCCATCCCCATCACCCCGGGTGGGTTGGGCGTGGTGGAGACGGCGCTGCCTTCGCTCCTCGTGGGTTTCGGCACACCGGCGACCACCGCCGGCGTGGCCGTGCTCGGGTGGCGACTGGTGCAGTTCTGGCTGCCGATCCCGATGGGCGGCCTCTCCTACGCCTCGTTGAAGCTCGGCCCGCTCGGCCGACGTCGCCGACGCCTCGACGCCATGCGCGACCTGGCTCACCAAGCAGGCGAAGCCGCCACCCGTCGGGTGTGGGACGACGAGACCGGCGAGTACCGCACCGTCCCCGACGACGAAAGCTCTTCGTGAACCACTTGAACTTCGGGTAGGAGCGCGCCGTTTCGGCGCGCTGGCGCCCAAAGTTCGGGACCCTCCGACGTGGCGAGCGCTCCGCCCCCGGCTCACAGGGAGACGATCACTCCCACTCGATGGTCCCGGGGGGCTTGCTCGTCACGTCATAGGCGACGCGGTTGACGCCGTCGACTTCGCCGATGATGCGGTTCGACATGCGTTCGAGGAGGTCGTAGGGGAGGCGGGCCCAGTCGGCGGTCATGGCGTCCTCGGAGGTCACCGCCCGGATGATGATGGGGTAGCCGTAGGTGCGCTCGTCACCCATGACGCCCACGGTGCGGATGTCGGCCAACACAGCAAAGGCCTGCCAGATCTCGCGCTCGAGCCCCGCGGAACGCACCTCCTCCCGCACGATGGCGTCGGCCTTCTGGAGGATGGCCACCTTGTCGCGGGTGACCTCGCCGATGATGCGCACGCCGAGGCCGGGTCCGGGGAACGGCTGGCGCCACACGATCTCGTCGGGGAGGCCGAGCTCGGTGCCCACCTTGCGCACCTCGTCCTTGAACAGCAGCCGCAGCGGCTCGACCAGGTCGAAGGCCATGTCCTCGGGGAGCCCGCCCACGTTGTGGTGGCTCTTGATCTTGGCTGCGCTGGCGGTGCCCGACTCGATGACGTCGGGATAGAGGGTGCCCTGGACCAGGAACTTGGCGTCGGTGATCCCCCCGGCGGCGTCCTCGAAGATGCGGATGAACAGCTCACCGATGGCCTTGCGCTTGTCCTCGGGGTCGGTGACGGCTTCGAGGCGCTCGAAGTAGCGGTCGGCGGCCCGCACGTGGATGAGCTCGATGCCCTGGTGGCGGCGGAACGTCTCCACCACCTGCTCGCCCTCGGCCAGGCGCATGAGCCCGGTGTCGACGAACACGCACGTGAGCTGGGGGCCGACCGCTTTGTGGACCAGGGCGGCGGCCACGGCGGAGTCGACGCCGCCCGAAAGAGCGCAGATCACCCGGCTCGACCCGACCTGGGCCCGGACCGCTTCGACCTGGACGTCGATGACCGAGCCCATGGTCCACGCCGGCGGGCACTCGCACACGTCGTAGAGGAAGTGCTCGAGGACGGCCTGGCCGTGGGGTGTGTGGATGACCTCGGGGTGGAACTGGACGGCGTGGATCCGGCGCTCGACGTGCTCCATGGCCGCCACCGGGACGATCTGGGTGGAGGCGGTGACGGTGAACCCTTCGGGGACCTGGGAGATGGAGTCGAAGTGGCTCATCCACACCGGCTGGGTGGTGGGTTGACCGCCACGGAAGAGCACTCCAGGCGACGTCACGGTCAGCTCGGTGCGGCCGTACTCGCCCACGCCGGTGTTGGCCACGACTCCGCCCGGGAGCTGCTGGGCCACCAACTGGGCGCCGTAGCAGATGCCCAGGATGGGGGTGCCCAGGTCGTACACCTCGGGATCGATCACCGGGGCTCCCTCGGCGTGCACCGACTTCGGCCCCCCGGAGAAGATGACGCCGGCCGGCTGGCGAGCGGCGATCTCCGCTGCGGTGATCGTGTGCGGCACGATCTCGCTGTAGACGTGGGCTTCGCGGACGCGGCGGGCGATCAGCTGGGCGTACTGAGCCCCGAAGTCCACCACCAGCACGGGCCCGGCCTCGGCAACCGCTTCGGGAAGCAGAGCCGGGTCGGTCACCGCGACACCGGCGTCACCGTGAGCTCGGCTTTCTGAAGCTCCTTGAGGGTGGGGTAACCGCAGGTGGCCATGGCGCGACGGAGGGCGCCGGCCAGGTTGGTCCGCCCGTCGCTGCGATGGGCCGGGCCCACCAGCACCTCCTCGATGGTGCCGACGGAGTCGGCGGCCACCCGCGCCGAGCGGGGGAGGTCGGCGTGGCCCCCGTTGAGACCCCAGTGCCAGCCACCGCCGGGGGCGTCCGATGCCCCCGCAAGGACTGCGCCGACCATGACCGCGTCGGCCCCACAGGCCACCGCCTTGGCGATGTCTCCGCCGGTGGTGATGCCACCGTCGGCGATGAGGTGGACGTAGACGCCGGTCTCGTCGAGGTGGCGCATGCGCGCCGCTCGGGCGTCGGCGATGGCGGTGGCCTGGGCGGCTCCGACGCCGAGGACGGTGCGGGTTGTGGACGTGGCGCCGGCACCGACGCCCACCAGGACGCCGGCGGCACCGGTGCGCATGAGGTGGCGAGTGGCCTGAAAGCTGGCGCAACCACCCACGATCACCGGCATGTCGAAGCGGCGCACAAAGGTCTTGAGGTCGAGGGGATCGCCCTCCTTGGTGACGTGCTCGGCCGACACCACCGACCCCTGGATCACCAGCAGGTCGAGCTCGGCGGCGAGCAGGGCCTCGGCCAAGGCGGGGAGCCTCTGCGGGGTGATCGCGGCGCACGACACCACCCCCGCACCGCGAATCTCCTTGATGCGGTCCCGGATCAGTTCGGGCTTGATCGCTTCGGTGTAGAGAGCCTGGAGCCGGGTGGTGGCGCCCGCGTCGTCCATCTCGCCGATCTCGGCCAGGATTGGTTCAGGGTCGTCGTAGCGGGTCCAGAGGCCTTCGAGGGCCAACACCCCGACCCCTCCGAGCCGGCCGATGGTCGCGGCCGAGGCCGGGCTGACCACGCTGTCCATGGCGGCGGCCATGATCGGCAGCTCGAAGCGAAAGGCATCGATCTCCCATGACAGGTCGACGTCGCCAGGGTCCCGCGTACGCCGGCTGGGCACGAGGGCGAGATCGTCGAGGCCGTACGCGCGACGGCCCACCTTCCCCATGCCGATCTCGATCTCAGCCACGACCTGCTCCTCGGACCCGGTTCGGGAAAGAGCGATCCTACGTCACCCTCCAGCGACCCCGACCGGCCCCGAAGCCGAGCTCGTGTCCGTTCTTCCGGGTGAGCGTCGTCTCTCGTGCTCCGTCTGGCGGAAAGAACCTTGACCCGCACTCTTCCGGCTGAGAGTCAGTCGGGGTGCTCCGTTTCACCGGCAGAACGGGCGATCCTCGGTGCGCGTGCGGCGAGACCGCGGTCTACCGACCGATGTAGTTGGGGGCCTCGGCGGTCATGGTGACATCGTGCGGGTGGCTCTCTCGCAGGCCGGCACCGGTGATGCGCACGAAGGTGGCGCGGTGGAGGTCGTCGATGGTCGCCGACCCGCAGTAGCCCATGGCCTGGCGCAGCCCGCCCATGAGCTGGAACAGGATCCGGCCGACGGGACCCTTGTAGGCGACCCGACCCTCGATGCCCTCGGGCACCAGCTTCTCGGCATCGATCACGTCGCCCTGGAAGTACCGGTCCTTCGAGTACGAACGGGTCTTCATGGCACCCATCGAGCCCATGCCGCGGTACTCCTTGAAGCGCTCGCCCTGGTAGAGAACCACGTCGCCCGGGCTCTCGTCGACGCCGGCCAGCAAGCTGCCGAGCATCACGGTGTCCGCTCCGGCGGCCAGAGCCTTGGCGATGTCGCCCGAGAACTGGATGCCGCCGTCGGCGATCACACAGGCGTCGTAGCCGGCAACGGCGCGTACCGTGTCGGCGATGGCGGTGAGTTGGGGCACCCCGACCCCTGCGACCACCCGGGTGGTGCAGATCGACCCGGGCCCCACCCCGACCTTCACCGCTGCGGCGCCGGCGTCGAGCAACGCCTTCGCCCCGTCATAGGTGGCCACGTTGCCGGCGATGATCGGGACCGGGAACTCGGCGACGATCTTAGCCAGGATGTCGAGCACACCGCTGGAGTGGCCGTGAGCGGTGTCGACCACCAAGACGTCGACGCCCACGTCGACCAGCGCACCGGCCCGCTCGAACGCATCGGGACCGGTACCCACCGCCGCTCCCGCTCGCAGTCGGCCCTGGTCGTCCTTGGTGGCATCCGGGTATTGGATGCGCTTCTGGATGTCCTTCACGGTGATCAGGCCGGTCAGCAGGCCGGCACCGTCGACCACCGGGAGCTTCTCGATCCGGTGCCGCCCCAGAATGGCCTGGGCCTCTTCGAGCGTGGTACCGACCGGAGCCGTCACCAGGCCTTCGCTGGTCATCACGTCGCCGATGCGCTGCTCCACGTCGTCGTGGAAGCGCAGGTCGCGGTTGGTGAGGATCCCCACCAAGCGGCGTTCTCCGTCGGTGATCGGCACCCCCGAGATCTTGAACCGGGCCATCAGCTCGAGGGCCTCGGCGACCAGAGCGTCGGGCCCGAGCGTGACGGGATCGACGATCATCCCGGACTCGGACCGCTTCACCTTGTCGATCTCGGCCGCCTGGTCGACCACCGACAGGTTTCGGTGAACGATGCCCAGCCCGCCGGCGCGAGCCATGGCGATGGCCAGGCTGGCTTCGGTCACGGTGTCCATCGCGGCCGAGAGGATGGGCACGTTGAGCTCGATGCCGGGGGTCATCGGCGACGCCGTTGAGACCTCGCTGGGCAGAACGTCGCTGGCCGCCGGGACCAGCAGCACGTCGTCAAAGGTCAGGCCCTCGGCGGCGAAGCGGTCGGACGTGGCATCGGCCATGGGGGCTCCCGGAGCGGCGATTCGTAGCCGCAGGCTAGCGGTTGGTGCCCAGCCGACCGGTAGCCCCTGCGTGGCCCGTCGTGACCAACCGCCTGACGATGACTGGCCGCTGTCTCAACGGCGCAGGGACTTCAAGATCTGGCGGGCCACGGCAGCGTTCATCTGGTACACGGCCGTCTTGGATGCGTCCCGGGCCAACTTCACCACGCTGCCGCCAGTGACCTCTTCGACGCTGTCGAGCCCGTCGACCAGGGCCGCCTTGGTGGCATCGGTGGCCTTGTAGCCGGCCGCGGTGAGGGCCTTGACGATCTCGCTCTGGGCGACCGGTTCCGGCGCCGCCGAGGCAATGATCCGCAGCGCCTCCTTGGTGAGCTCGGCACCCTGCTCTATGGCCTCGTGGGGGGTGACGTGACCGGCCTCCTCGCCGTCGAGCGAGGCCAGCCATCGTCGCACCTTGACGACCAGCTCGCCGTGGGTCTCACCGTCGAACGAGAGCGTCGCCATGGGCTCAGGCTACTGCCGCCAACCCCTGTGGGGTCCGGACCCTGCCGATAGCACCTCTGACCTGGCCACCCTCCAGTCGCTCAAAACAAGGCTGACCTAGCCGAACTCAGGTCCGAGTTGTACCGGGTGACGAGCGAGCAGACCCGGACGGTGGTCCTGGCCATCGTCGCCTCCAACGCCACCCTCGCAGCCCTCGCCTTCGGGGTCGCCCGTCTCGCCTGACCTGCGCCCCTCAGGTCAGTTGAAACTCGGGTCGCGGGGGTGGTTGGCGAACCAGGCGACCTGGCCGGGTTGGCGCCGCAGGACCCGGACCCAAAGGCCGGTGGGATCGGCGGTCAAGACGTCCTCGGCACTCCCGTCCACCGGCCACCAGGCCCCTTCGGAGACCTCGTCCTCGAGTTGACCAGGTGCCCATCCGGCTGATCCGGCGAAGAGCCGGACGCCCGACCACGGGTTGTCGCCGAGATCGGGAGGCCGGTGCAGGTCGATGGTGCCGAGATCGCCGACCTCCACGCCGAACGGCGGCTCGGGGTCGTCACCACGACGGCGGGCCAGACCCACGACCGAGTTCGAGCTCACCGGTCCACCCACGAACACCACGGCCGGCGCCGCGGCGTGCGCAGCCCACCCTTCGGCCACCTCGGCCACGGTGGAGTCGCTGGGCCGGTTCACCACCAGGCCGAAGGCCCCGTCGTCACCGTGGGCCAAGAGCAGGACCACGGTGCGCTCGAAGGTCGAATCACCGATCAGCGGGGTGGCCACGAGGAGGCGGCCGACGTGGCTCATCGTCGACGGCCGCCCGCCGCGTGGTCAGAGGTGGTGGAGCTCACCGCGTCGCACCGTACCGGTGGCCAGCCCCAACAGCTGTCGCAACATGGCGGCGGTGGCGCCCCACACCGTGTCGCCCTCCAGCTCGAAGAAGTAGATCGACCGCTCGCGTCCGAAGAGGTGCCAGAGCTCTTCGTGGAAGACGTCGGGGTCGAGCACCTCGGCCAGCGGCACGTGGAGGACCGCCTCGACCTCGTCCGGGCTGGCCTCGAGCGCCGGGCGACCGGGCAGGAGCCCGACGTAGGGGACGATGAACGAACCGCTGGTGACGGTGCTGAGGTGGTCCAGCTCACCGATGATGTCCACCGAGGACGGATCCATGCCCACCTCCTCGTACGCCTCCCGCCGAGCGGTCTCGGCCAGCGACTCGCCTACGTCCTGGCCGCCCCCCGGGAAGGCGACCTCTCCGCCGTGGGCGCGGAGCGTGGCGGACCGGCGGGTGAGCACCACATGGGCCTCCCCGCCATGTTCGTAGATGGGCGCCAGCACGGCGGCGCCCCGACCCACCAGCCCTTCACGCTCAGAGCGCACCGCCGGTCCGGCGTCGTCGAAGGCCCGTCGGAGCCGACCGAGGTCGACCCTTCGGTCGTCGGGGCCGAGGTGGGCCCACGGGGCCGGCCCGCCGGGGCGGGCCGACGGCGGGCGGGGGATCCGTTGCCGGCCGCCCCGCTCAGGGTCGACGAGGTTGCGGTCGCTCACCCGAGGGCCGTCAGGCGTCTTCGACGACGGTCGCGCTGGCCAGGTGCTCGAGCACGTCGCGGAGCCCAGCGGTCTTGAGGTCGGCCATGACCCGTCCGGGTGTGCTCTCCCCAGTCTCCCACTCCATCCATGCCGCGAGCAGCTTGACGGGATCGGCGGGCGGTCGTTCCATGTCGGCAGCCTACCGAGGGCCGCTGGAGGGCTCCTCCCCTCGGGCCTTCCCCGGTTACGACGCAGCCACGACCAACCTGGTGGCGGCCCGGGCCGGACGTGACCGTCAAGCCGATCTTCGCCCCGTCCGACCGGGCCACCCGCCTGGCCGCCGCGGCTGACGACTGAAGGTTCCGGCGCGGGACCGGGAACGAGAACGACCCGAGCCCTGAGGCCCGGGTCGCTCTACTGACTTCGGTGCTGCGGAAAGCAGCTGGCTACATCATCCCGCCCATGCCACCCATGCCGCCGGGCATGCCGCCACCCATCCCGCCGCCGGCGCCCTCTTCTTCGGGCTTGTCGGCGATGATGGCCTCGGTGGTGAGGAGCAGGCCGGCGATCGAGGCCGCGTTCTGCAACGCCGCCCGGGTCACCTTGGCCGGGTCGATGACCCCGGCCTTGAGCAGGTCCTCAAAGACGCCGGTGGCGGCGTTGAGGCCGTACGAGCCCTTCTCGGACTCGATCTGCTGGACGACGACCGCACCCTCGTGGCCGGCGTTGCTGGCGATCAGGCGGGCCGGGGCGTCGAGCGCCTTGTGGACCGACCGGGCGCCGGTGGCCTCATCGCCCTCGAGGCCTTCGATGGCCTTGGCCACGGCCTTGCGAGCCCGGACCAACGCCGTGCCACCGCCGGGGACGATGCCCTCCTCGATGGCGGCGCGGGTGGCCGACAGTGCATCTTCGATGCGGTGCTTCTTCTCCTTGAGCTCCACCTCGGTGGCCGCACCGACCTGGACGACGGCGACGCCACCGGCCAGCTTGGCCAGGCGCTCCTGGAGCTTCTCACGGTCCCAGTCGGAGTCGGTGTCGTCGATCTCCCGCTTGATCGAGGCGATGCGACCCTCGACGTCTTCCTTGGGGCCGCCACCGTCGACGATCGTGGTCTCGTCCTTGGTCACCACGACCTTGCGGGCCGAGCCCAGGAGGTCGATGGTCGCGTTGTCGAGCTTGAGGCCGATCGTCTCCGAGATGACCTGGCCACCGGTGAGGGTGGCGATGTCGCCCAGCATGGCCTTGCGGCGTTCGCCGAACCCGGGCGCCTTGACGGCCACCGAGTTGAACGTGCCACGGATCTTGTTGACCACCAGGGTGGCCAGGGCTTCGCCCTCGATGTCCTCGGCGATGATCAGAAGCGGCTTGCCGGTCTGCATGACCTTCTCGAGCACGGGCACCAGGTCGGCAACCGATGAGATCTTGCCCTCGGTGAGCAGGATCAGCGCGTCCTCCAGGACGGCTTCCTGGCGCTCGGGGTCCGACACGAAGTAGGGCGACAGGTAGCCCTTGTCGAACTGCATGCCTTCGGTGAAGTCGAGCTCGATGCCGAAGGTGTTGGACTCCTCGACGGTGACCACACCGTCCTTGCCGACCTTGTCGATGGCGTCGGCCAGGACCTCGCCGATGGCGTTGTCGTTGTTGGCCGAGATGGTGGCGACCTGGGCGATCTCGCTGCGGTCGTCGATCTCCTTGGCCTGCTTGGCGATGGAATCCACTGCGGCGGCGACGGCCTTGTCGATGCCCCGCTTGAGCGCCATCGGATTGGCGCCGGCGGTGACGTTGCGGAGGCCCTCGCGCACCAGCGCCTGGGCCAGCACGGTGGCGGTGGTGGTGCCGTCACCGGCGACGTCGTTGGTCTTGGTGGCCACCTCCTTGACCAGCTGGGCGCCCATGTTCTCGTAAGGGTCCTCCAGCTCGATCTCACGAGCGATGGACACACCGTCGTTGGTGATGGTGGGGGCGCCGAACTTCTTCTCCAGCACCACGTTGCGGCCCTTGGGGCCGAGGGTGACCTTCACGGCGTCGGCCAGCTTGTTGACGCCGGCCTCCAGGCCGCGTCGGGCTTCTTCGTCGAACTTCAAGATCTTGGACATGTGGTTCCCCAGCTCAGTTCTTGACGATGGCGAGGACGTCGCGGGCGTTCAGGATCAGGACGTCCTGGCCGTCGGTGGTGATCTCGGTGCCGCCGTACTTGGAGTAGATGACGATGTCGCCGACCGCGACGTCGACGGGGAGGCGCTTCTCGCCGTCCTCGTCCCAGCGCCCTTCGCCGACGGCGAGGACCTCGCCCTGCTGGGGCTTCTCCTTGGCGGTGTCGGGGATGACGAGGCCACTGGCGGTGGTCTCCTCGGCATCACCGGGCTTCACGATGATGCGGTCTTCGAGCGGCTGCAGGGACATTCAGCGCCTCCATGGCGTGGTTGACAGGCGGCCAACGCACCGATGCGGCGTTAGCACTCCTCTATGGCGAGTGCCAACGATACGGCGCCAGCGGCTCGCCCGCAAGCAGTCGCGCCCCGAGACTGCTAATCGAGGCCCCGTGCCGACAAAGCGAACCTGCTCCGGCGAGTGTCACCCGGCGCTGGCAGCAGCCGCCCCGGGGCAGCGTCGGGTTGCCGAGGCGGTCCTGCGACTGGTGGCGGCGTCAGGTGGGGCAGGTGGGGGGAGAGGTCAAGAGAACCGGAGGTTGGGGTCGGCGCCGGTGTGCAGGCTGCTGGGGCCGTCGGAGCCCAGACGCCACCAGGCGGCAGCGGCCACCATGGCGGCGTTGTCGGTGCACATGGCCCGGCTGGGCAGGAAGCCGCCGATGCCGTCCTCCACACAGGCCGACAAGAAGCGCTCGCGCAGCACGGAGTTGGCGGCCACCCCGCCGCCGAGCACCAGGGCCTTGGCGCCGATCTGGCGGGCGGCGCGACGGGCCTTGGTGACGAGGACGTCGATCACCGCCTCCTGGAAGCTGGCGGCCACATCCGCCGTCGGGGTCTCGGGGTGGCGACGGACGTGGTTGACCACCGACGTCTTGAGGCCGGAGAACGAGAAGTCGAGCCCGTCGGCCAGCATCGACCGGGGGAAGGCGATGACGTGCGGATCGCCCTCCATGGCGATGCGGTCGATGGCCGGGCCGCCCGGGTAGCCCAGGCCCAGGTAGCGGCCGACCTTGTCAAAGGCCTCGCCGGCGGCGTCGTCGATGGTGGAGCCCAGGAGGCGGTACCGGCCGTGGCCCTCCATGGCCACCAGCAGGGTATGGCCCCCCGACACCAACAGGACGACGACGGGGAGCTCGATGGTGGGGTCCTCCACCAAGGCGGCGTAGAGGTGGGCCTCCAGGTGGTTGACGGCCACGAACGGCACGCCCCAGACCAGGGCCAGGGCCTTGGCCGTGCTCACCCCCACCAGCAGGGCGCCCACCAGGCCAGGGCCGTAGGTGGCGGCCACGGCGTCGATGTCGGGCCCGTCGACGCCAGCCTCCACCAGGGCTTCGGCGATCACCGGCGTGAGCAGGTCGACATGGGCGCGGCTGGCGATCTCGGGCACCACGCCGCCGAAGCGGGCGTGGAGGTCGACCTGGCTCGACACCACCGAGGACCGCACGAGGTGCCCACCGACGACCACTGCGGCCGCCGTCTCGTCACACGACGTCTCGATGCCGAGCACGGTGGTGTCGGCATCGACGACCGACCCCGGGGGCGTCGCGGTGGTGGCTCGGTCGTCGGAGGTCGTGGCGGCGGAGGTCATGGTCCTGCCATCTGGTCGGGCTCGGCCGATGCCGGGTGCGCCGGTCGTCGGACCGGGGTCCGCTCGGCCGGTGGGGTATTGAACCCCTGGAGGTCGGTGACGGAGGGGAGGCCGGCCGACACCGCGGCGAGGCGTTCGACGTAGGCGTCGGTGGCCACCTCGTGGGCCCACATCACCAGGGCGTCCTCACCGTTGTCGGCGTAGTAGGCCTTGCGGGCTCCGGCCGGCGCGAACCCGAAACGGCGGTACAGGTCCTGGGCCCGGACGTTCGACATGCGCACCTCCAGGGTGAGCTGGCGGGCGCCGAGCAGCACCGCCTGGTGCACCAGTTCCACCAGCAGGCGGGTGCCCACCCGGTGGCCCTCCCGCGCCGGGTCGACGGCCACCGTGGCCACGTGGCCGTCGTCGGCGATCATCAACAATCCGGCGTAGCCCACCACCGTGGGCCCGATCCGTGCCACCAGGTACACCCGGCCGCTCCGCTGGAGCTCGCCCTCGAAGAGCCCGACCGACCACGGTCGGGGGTAGACCTGCGCTTCGATGGTCAGGACGGCGCGCAGGTGCCGTCGGCGCATCGGCGACACGGTGACCGCCAGCTCCGACGGGGCGCGGCCGCCGACCTTGAGCCCGGTCACGCCCCCTCCCGCATCGACCAGTTGATCTCGGCATCGGGCTTGCGGAGGTAGAGGAGCTCGATCTCGTGGGGCCGGACCCAGTCCTCGCGTAACGCCTTGGCGTGCGCCAACTGCACCAGCGACCGGGCCGAGGGGTAGGCATGGTCACCGCCGGCCACCTCCACGTCGGACCGGTCCGCGAACGCATCGGCGTAGCGGACCGCACCGTCGCCCACCATCACCGTCTCGCCGGGGCTGGCCAGGAGCTCGGCGGCCAAGTCGTCGGGGGAGCTCACCATCGGCTCGGTCAGGCGTTGCACGCCACCGGGAACCTGCCGGTAGAAGGCCCAGAAGACCTCGCGGCGGCGGGCGTCGACGACCGCCGCGATCCGCCGGTCGGTGAAGCGGAGGGGAAAGGCCAACAGGTCGAGGCTCGACACCGCGATCATCGGCACCCGCAGCGCCTGGGCGATGGCTTTTCCCGAGGCGACGCCGACCCGCAGCCCGGTGAAGAGGCCGGGACCGTTGTCGACGGCCACGCACGAGACCTCCGAGAGCTCGACACGTGCTTGGCGGCACACGAACTCGACCGCCGGGATGAGGTTCTCGGCGTGGCGTTTGCCGCGCGCCGAGTGCGACGAGGCCAAGACGCCCTCGTGGCCGCCGATGGCGCAGCCGACCTGGGCGGTGGCGCTCTCCAGTCCGAGGATGAGCATCAGGCCCGCTCGGGCTGTCCGGCGGCCCACGGCGCCAAGGCGTCGTGCAGCGCGTGCTGGCGGGCCAGCCACGAGCCGCCCACGGCCGCCAGCTCCAGCACCCGGTCGTCGTCGGCGTCGCCGGCCATGAGTCGGACCTCGAGGTAGCGCTCACCGAGGGCCGGCCGCACGGCGTCGCCCCACTCCACCAGCATCACCGCGTCCTCGTCGAGCATCTCCCCCAGTCCCAGTTCGAGGACCTCGCGAAGTTCCTCCAGGCGGTACACGTCGAGGTGGTGCAGGCCCAACCGTCCGCCGGCGTACTCGCGCACGATGGTGAAGGTGGGGCTGGTGACGGGTTCGGTGATGCCCAGACCCCGTGCGAAACCTTGGGCGAAGGCCGTCTTGCCCGCGCCCATCTCACCGGCCAGCACGATCAGGTCACCCGGGCCGCACAGGGCGGCGACGGCCGCGGCGAGGGCCTGGGTGGCGGCGGCCGAGGTCGTCCTGGCCACCAGCGAGCCAGGGCTCACCACGCTCGCCGCCCGAAACCCAACGGCAGCCGCTGACCCGACCCGGCTGGGTTGCGCGGCGAGGGATCGCCGTTGTCAGCAGGGGGCGCAGGGAGCGTCGCAGGCACGCGACGATGGTAGTGATCGTCCCGAACCGGTCCCCCACCCATCGGGCGGCGCGGTGTCGGCCGGCTCGGCCACCGATGTCGCGGTGCCGGCGAGCTTGGCGGCAAAGGCCCAGATGAGCTCGGCCAGCTCGCCCGGGCGCTCCTGCATCAGCTGGTGTCCGGGTCGGGCCAGGACCACGAAGTCGGCGTCGGGCAAGAGGTTGGCCAGGTGCCGCCCAGAGGGCACCGGAGTGAGCAGGTCGCGCGTGCCGACCACGGCGGATCGACCCCTCAGGTCACGGCCGCCGTCGACCCTGCCCTGGCCGTGGGTCCATGAAGGCCCGATAGGCGCCAGCGGCGGCGGCGCCGATGCCCAGGGCGGTCGCGCCGAGTACGGCGAGCTTCCTGGCCCTTACGATCGGCCCCCCTGGTAGCGGCGGGGCACCCGGGTGCTGATGCCGCACACGATCTCGTAGTTGATGGTGCCCAAGCGATCGGCCCAGTCGTCCACGCTCACCACCTCGCCATCCTGCTCGCCCAGCATCACCACGTCGTCACCCACCGATACGGCATCGTCACCGCAGTCCACCAGGAGCTGGTCCATGGTGACGGTGCCGGCGATCGGTCGGCGACGGCCGCCCACCAACACCTCGCCTCCCGTCGACGACAGTCGGCGGGGCACACCGTCGGCGTAGCCCAACGGCACCGTGGCGATGGTGGCGTCGCGCTCGGGCCGGTAGCGCAGGCCGTAAGAGATGCCCTCGCCGGCCGCCACCCGCTTGACGTGAGAGACCTCGGCGCGCAGCGACAGGGCTGGGTGCAACGTGACCAGGCCGGCCAGGGCGGAGCTCGGATCGAGGCCGTAGATCCCGATGCCACACCGCACGAGGTCGAAACGGGCTTCGGGGTGGGCGACCGCGCCGGCGGTGTTGGCGGCGTGGCGGAGTGGGACCGGGATCCCGGCCTCGTCCACCTCGGCCAGGACCGCCCGGTAGCGCCGGACCTGTTCGGCGGTGAACGCATCAGCGGGCTCGTCGGCCACGGCGCAGTGCGTGAACACCGAGGCCAGGTGCAGGCTCGGTTCGTCGCTGACGGCCCGGGCCAGGGCGACGACGTCGGCGGGCTGGGCCCCCACCCGGTGCATCCCGGTGTCGACCTTGAGGTGGACGCGCACCGGCCGCCCAGGGCCCCGTCCGCCCCGCTGCGCGGCTCGGCCGAGATCCTCCACCCCGGTGGCGGTGTAGGCCGTGGCGTCGAGGTCGTAGGCCACCAGTTCGTCGAGCTCGTCCGCCGACGCCTGCGAGAGGACCAGCACCGGCGCTCCGACGTCGGCATGGCGGAGCTCGCCGCCCTCGGCCACCAGGGCCACGCCCAACACGTCGGCGCCACCGGCCAGTGCGGCCCGAGCCACCGGCACCGCGCCGTGGCCGTAGCCATCGGCCTTCACCACGGCGCAGAACAGCGCCGGGCGAACCAGGGCGCGCAGTGCCTCGACGTTGGCGGTGACCGCGCCGAGATCGATGTCGGCCCAGGCCGGCCGCACCGCTCCTAGTGCCCCGTCCACGAACGTTTGCGCGGTTGCCAGCTTGCGAGCCACTGCGGCAAACGCCGGCGAATCGCCGCAGCGAAGCGAGGACCTGATTCGGCGGAACCAGCGGTCGGCCGCCGCAGGCGGGCCACGAACGGCGACCCGGTCGAGGGTCGTGGCTCAGTGCGGACCGTGCGAACGATGCCGGTCACGGCACTAGGCCTGGACGTCGTCGCGCAGGATCTCCCGGAGGATGTCGACGCGCGACACGATGCCCACCAGCCCGGCGTCGCCGACCACCGGGATCTGGGCGATGTCGTGACTGTGCAGGAGGGTCGCCGCCTCCTCGACGGTCCCGGTCACTTCGATGGTGACGGGGTCGGGCGCCATCACCTCGCCGACGTTGCTGCCCAGTACGCGGCGCAGGTCGTCGTCGAAGTGCCTTTTGGAGCTGGGCAGCTCGAGGGTGGCGCCCAGCAGCGAGATGACCGTGGGGAAGTGGAGCTTGCTCTCGCCCACGATGAGGTCGCCGGCCGACAACATGCCGACCACCGTTCCCGACCCGTCGACCACCGGTGCCCCATCGATCTCCCGGTCCACCAGTACCTGCATCGCTTCGCCCACACCGTCGCCGGGCGAGAACGTGAGCACCTCGGTGGTCATGATCTCCGACACGGGCGATTGGCGCGACATCTAGCCTCCGGGCAGCTCGGCGAGGGCGGCCGGGAGGTGGTCGACGAGGTCGCCGGCCACCAGGCCCCGCCGCCACGTTAGGGCGCCGGCCCGACCGTGCAGGTGGGCGGCCGCGGCGGCGGCCTGGTCGGCGGGCAGGCCCTGGGCGAGCAGCGCGGCGACGGTACCGGTGAGCACGTCGCCGGTACCGGCGGTGGCCAGGCGGGCGTCGCCGGTGGCGGTGGCCCACACGTGGCCGCCGGGATCGGCGACGAGGGTGGTGGAGCCCTTCAACAACACGACGGCACCGGTCCGGGCAGCCAGGGCGCGCACTGCCTCGAAGCGGTCGGCGTCGGGTGCCGATCCGGCGAGGGCCTCGAACTCGCCGTCGTGGGGGGTCAGCACCACCGGGCCAGCGTCGGACGCTCGGCTGGCGATCACCTCGCCGGCCCGGTCACCCAGGGCGCGGAGGCCGTCGCCGTCGACCACCACGGCCACCGTCGAACCGGCCACCAGCTCGCGCACCTCGGCGGCGTCGCCGGGATCGGTGCCGAGGCCGGGGCCCACGGCCAGCGATGAGAAGCGATCAAGGCCGTCGAGGACCTCGGTGGCCCAGCCGCTCGATGGGAGGCCCACCACCACCGCCTCCGTGGGAGCGAAGCGATCCTCGTCGAAGCCAGGCGTCGACAGGCGGACGTAGCCGGCGCCGGCCCGCTGTGCGGCCCGGGTGGCCAGGTGGGCGGCACCGGCCATGCCCGGCGATCCGGCCACCACCCACGCCGCGGCCTTCCACTTGTGGGTCGAGCGAGGCTGGTCGGGCAGCCACCCGGTCACGTCAGCGGGCTCGACCAGGTGGGCCCGGGCCCCGGAGACTTCGAGCCCGATGTCGGCCACCTCGACCGTTCCGGAGAAGTCGGGGCCGTCGGCCAGGAGGAGGCCCGGTTTCCAGGCGGCAAAGGTGACGGTGCGGGTGGCGGGCCACGGGTGGCCACCGGTCTCGCCGGTCAGGCCCGATACGCCGGAGGCGATGTCCACGGCCAACACCGGTGGCCCTGGGTGAGCGAGGTCGGGCGGTTCGAAGTGTCCTCGAAACCCGGTGCCGTAGGCGGCGTCCATCACCAGGTCGGCGGCTGGGAGCACGCCGGGCGAGTCGGCAGCGTCCACGACGGTGCACCGGACCCCCCTGGACTCGAGGCGGCGGGCGGCGGCGCGTCCGTCGGCACCGTTGTTGCCCTTGCCGGCCAACACCACCACCCGTCGCCCGTAGCTACCACCGAGCATGGTGAGGGCGGTGCGAGCGGCGGCGGCGCCGGCCCGCTCGACCAGCACGTCGACCGATTCTGCGGCGGCCGCGTCGATCGCCGCCATCTCGTCGGGGGTCAGGATCGCCTGCATCGAACCCATCCTGCCCGCCGCACCACCTCCCACCCGGGGGCGCCCCGGTTCTGCCGGGGAAACGCACCGGCGGAGCTTCACCGTCGTCGGCAGAACTGGTGCGCCGGCCGGTGGTGGAGGGGTGGCCCGTAGCCTGCAGCCGGATGGAGCTGGCCAGTGCGATGACGTTGGCCGACGGGCGCACGCTGGGGTTCGACGACGTGGGCGACCCGCAGGGCACCCCCGTCCTGTACGTCCACGGCTCGCCCGACTCCCGTCGGGCCCGCCACCCCGACGACACCATCGCCGCCCGTCTCGAGGTACGGCTGGTGGCCGTGGACCGTCCCGGGGCCGGCCTCTCGACGGCTCACCCCACCGGCACGTTCGGATCGTTCGCCGACGACGCCGTGGCCCTCGCCGACCACCTCGGCGTCGCGGCCTGGCGGCCGTTCGGCTGGTCGGCCGGCGCTCCCTACGCCCTTTCGATCGCTTCTCGGCATCCCGACCGCGTCGACCGGGTCGCGGTGGCTGCTGGTCTCGTCCCCTTCGCGGCCTACGCCGCGCCGGGCATCCTCGAAGGGGCCGACAACGGCCGGGTGATGGTGGCCGAGCTGGGTGCCGAGCTAGGGCCGCAGGGCCTGGCCGAGGCGGCTGCGCCGATGCTGGCCCCGTACCCCTGCGACGAAGCGCTGGCGCGCGAGCACGTCCTGGAAGGCGCCGACGCCACCCGCCGGGCCGAGCTCGACGCCATCCCCGGCGCGCTCGACGCCCTGTCCGCCGGGGTGGCCGACTCGGTCGCCCACGGGTTGGCCGGGCTGGTGCGGGACCTGGAGCTCCAGGTGGAGGCTCCCGACGTCGACTGGGCCGCAGTGGCCGCGCCCGTCGACCTCTGGTACGGCCACTGCGACACCACCGCGCCCCCGGCGTTCGGCACCTGGTGGGCCCAGCACCTTCGCTGGGCCGAGCTCACCGTGGTTCCCGACGCCGGCCATCTGGTGGCTCTCTCGTACTGGGAAGTGATCCTCTCTCGCCTTCTCACCGACTGAGCAACGTCACCTCCCGGCCGGCGGCCATGGCCGCCACGCCCCGATCGAAGGTGACGAGGTTGGTGCCGTGACGTCGAGCCACGGTGAGAAGCTGGGCGTCCGTGACCTGTGAGTGGCCCATCATGGATGGACGGTGGTGCGCATGGGCGAACCGTAATCATCATTCGCTTCACCCGCACGGAGAACACCTGAAAGTCAGTAGGCCAGGGCAATGGCTTGGGCGGTGTGGTGGGTGTGGGTGAGGGTGAGGAGCCAGGTCGATACGCCGGCGTCGGCGGCCAGGGCGGCGGCCCGGCCGGTGACCACCAGCGACGGGGCGCCCGACGCCGCCCGCACCACCTCGATGTCGTGCCAGTCCACGGCGCCCAGGCCCACTCCCAGCGCCTTCATCGCGGCCTCCTTGGCCGCGAAGCGCACTGCAAAGCGCTCGGCCGGGTCGCGCGCCGCGGTGGCGTAGGCCCGCTCACCTTCGGTGAACAGCCGGGCGGCGAGGGTCGGGGTGCGAGCCAGTGCGGTGCGCATCCGGTCGACCTCCACGAGGTCGACACCGATGCCGATCACCCGCCCGAACCAGAGCCACCGCCGAACTGGGTTTGGTTCTCCGCGTCCGGGCGCGGGGTTCCCAACCCAGTTCGGGGGACGCCGTCGGCGGCGGTCGACCGCCAGCGGTCGGCCAGGACGTTGACCGGGGTGGTGAGCAGCTCGATAGGGGCGATCCGGCCGAGCAGGTCGTCGCGAAACGTGGGCTCGGTCTCGGTGACGGCGTCCTTGAGCGCGGCGTAGCGGTCGCGGTAGGCCTCCAACACCGACCGCATGCGGGTGGCATCCAGGTCGGGTGCGAAGCGGGCGTGGAGCAGGGTGATGCCGGTGCACTGGTTCCCCTTGACCTCGGGCACCAACACGAGGGAGCGGCCGTCGCTGCGGCCCACGGCCACGGTGACCTCCCGCTCGAAGGCCACCCGGTGCTTGGTGCCCCGGAGGTGCGGGTTGCGCTCGGTCCGCAGCGGGAGGTCCCGGGCGATGCCGCCGCGATCGACCACCACGATCGTGGCGTCGCCCCTGGTGACATCGCCGTCGATGCGGTAACGGGTGTACCCGACTACCTCTTCCACGGCTCGGTCGAGGCCGGCGAGGGTGCGAAGGGCCTTGTAGCTGAGCCGGTCCCGGCCAGCGCCGGCGGCCAGGGTGGCCGCCACCAGGGCAACGTCGAGCAGGCCTTCGTCCGAGCGGGAGATGCCGACGGTCACGGTCTTGGCCTGGTGCTTGATCGCGTCGACCGGTCGGGTGAGCTCTTCGATGGCGCTGGTCAGCGCAGCCGTGAGGTCCTCGATGACCACGCTCGGCGTGCCCACCCGCCCGTGCTCGCTCTGGTAGGCGTCGAGTGGGGCCAGCCCCGTGGCGTAGCGCAGCATCGACGACAGCCGCACCGCCGTGCCGGCTTCGAGGTGGCCGTTGTACGAGCCGGTGCGGAGGCCGTCGTGGAACCGCATCGAGACGGCATCGAACACGCCTCGGAGGTCGGCGAGCATGCGCTCGGCGTCGACCACGACCGGGCCAGCGACGGCCTCCTCGATGGCGCCGCGGGCCTCGCGCAGCGGTCGGGCCTGGGCGTCGATCGCCAGGGCCGCCTCGTACCCGAAGAGGTGGCCCACGACCGTGGTGAGGACGAAGGCCAGCTCCGGCAGCACGTGCGGGACGGTGATGACCCGCAGGGCGGCACCGAAGCGGTCCTCGTCTTCGGTAGCGATCACGATCGGCGTGGCCTTGTGGGCCCGGTAGATCGCCACCTCCTTGGCCACGTCGTCGACGTTCGAACCCGAGAGGCCCGCGGCGCACACCAGGATCAGCGGTTCGGAGGACAAGTCGATGTGCTTCTTGTCCTCGATGGCGTCGGCGGCGATCGCCTTGTAGCAAAGCTCGGAGAGCTTGATCCGGATCTCCTCGGCGGCCACCCGGTTGGCTCCCGAACCCACGATCGCCCAGTACCGGCGCGACGGGGTCAGCTCCTGGGCCGCCTCGGCGATCACCTCGCGCCGGGTCAGGGTGGCTTCCATGGCGGCGGGTAGCTCTCGAAGCCCGGCGAGGAGCTCGCTGCGGCGGGCGGCTCTGTCCTCGGTGCCGGGTACTTCCTGGGCGATGGCGGCCGACAGGAGGAACCCGGCAGCGATCTGGGCGTAGAACGCCTTGGTGGAAGCAACGCTCATCTCCACGTCGCGACCGTCGGATGTGTAGAGCACGCCGTCGCTCTTGTCGGTGAGGTCGCTGCCGCGACGGTTGACGATGGCGATCACGCGCGCCCCCCGGCCCCGGGCCAGGTCGACGGTGCGGTTGGTGTCGGTGGTGGTACCCGACTGGCTGATGGCCACGATGAGGGTGTCGGCCATGTCGGTACGCAGGGAGAAGCCCGACAGCTCGGTGGCCGGAAGCGCCTCGACCCGCACCGGCGTGACCACCAGCTCGGCGGCGAGCGCTCGGGCCAGGCTCTGTCCGGCCACCGCTGCGGTGCCCTGTCCGATCACCAGCACCCGGGTGATCGAGCCGACGGCGAGCGCGGCGCAGACCGCTTCGGGCATCGTGTCGACGGGGAGCGAAGCGCGCAACAGCCCGTCGGGCCCGATGCTGATCTTGCCGCGCAGGGTCTTGCGGAACGACCCTGGCGCCTCCTCGATCTCCTTGAGGAGGAAGTGCTGGTAGGCGCCGCGGTCGATGTCGCGCGTGGTGACCTCCCGGGCAACGAGCTCGTCGGCACGCACCGGGAGCTCACGCCCGTCGTAGGAGCGGCGCCGGATCCCGTCGATGGTGCCGGCGCAGGACCCGTCGAGCTCGACCACCTGCCCTCGCGACGCCGAGGGGTCATCGGGATCGGCTGGGGTCTCGCCGTCCAGGCGCAGGTAGGCCGCCGCATCCTCCACCACCCCGTAGGGCTCGGAGGCCACCACGTACAGGTCCTCGTCCAGACCGATGTAGAGGGCCTGACCGCTGCCTCGCAGGGCGAGCTGGATCCGGTCGGGTGCGCCGGCCACGTTGGCGGCGATGGCCACCGAGCCGTCGAAACGGCGCACGCTCCGGCGGAACGCCTCCAAGGGCTCGTCGCCAGCGGCCAGGCGACGCGAGACCAGGGTGGGGATGACCTTGGCGTCGCTGGTGATCTCCGCGGCGATGCGAAGCTCGTCGGACACCTTCAGGTCGGCGAAGTTGTCGACGTCACCGTTGAGGACCGCGGTCACGTAGGGACCGTCGAGGTGGCCGGTCTCATCGGAGTTCATGGGGTGGGCGTTGGGCTGGGAGATGATCCCGATCGAGGCCCAGCGCGTGTGGCCGAGCACGGTCACCTCGGCGGTGTCGGCCTGCAGTGCCCGGTGGAGGAGGGCGTCGGCGGCGACGGCGCCGCGCAGGGCCCGGGTGTTGTCGCCGAGCTCACCGATCTCGGCGGCTGCCTTGTAGACGAGGCTGAGATGTCCCTCGGGGGTGATGCGCACCGCGCCGGTGGTGAACAGGCCGTCGGCGGTCCGTCCCCCGGTCAGCGCAGCCGTCCGCTGATCGTCGAGGTCGAGGCCGTGGCCCCGGACCAGCACCATCAGACCCGCCGAGTCCCGACCGCGCACCTCGAGGCGGTCGATGGCCGACAGCGCAGCCTGCACCGAGGCGAAGGCTTCGATGGACGACGACGACGGATCGGATCCGGCCAGGTCGGCCACCGCCCGGGCCGTGCGCAGGCGGTCGCGCTGCACCGCCCACAGCGCATCTTTGAGCCGGATGACCGCAGCGTTCACGGCCTCGAGGCCGGCCGGGTCGGAGGCCTCGGCGTCGAGACCGGCCTCACGTGCGACCAACGCCTGCGAGCAGTCGTCGACCAAGGCGTCGATGCCGGCGGCGAGCGAGCGGTCGGCCAGCAGGGCCCGTATGCCGGGGGTACCCCGAAGCAGGCGATCGGCCTCGCCCGTCCGGTCGGCCAGGCTGTCCACCGCGGCGCCAAGCCCACCCGGCTCGGCCTCGCTGAGGCGAGTCGCTGCTCCTTCGAGCAGGCCCAGGACCTCGGCTGAGGAGGGTGGCGTCCGATCGCTCCGACGACGGAGCACCGCGATGATGCCGCACATGGTGGGTGGCCTCCGGGCCGGGTTCGAGGGTCACACCGGAGGGCACCGGGGACCGGACCAACCTACCGGCAGGGCGCCAGCGGACAGGTCGGGCAGCGGCCCGCCTACTCCTCCAGCGAACGGACGGCGGCGGCGAGGTGATCGGCCACGTCCTGGGCCTCGGCGTCGGTCGGTGCCTCGACCATGACCCGCACCACCGGCTCGGTGCCGCTCGATCGCAACAGCACCCGTCCCCGGTCGCCGAGGCGTGCTTCGGCTTCGGCCAGCGGCGCAGCCAGGTCGGCGAGCAGGCGGGGTCGACGGCTGGCGGTTCGCACGTTCACCAGCACCTGCGGCAGGCGCACCATGGCTTCGGCGGCCAGGTCGGCGAGCGGTGTCCCCGAGCGCACCAGGAGGTCGGCCAGGACCAGGCCCGTCAACAGGCCGTCACCGGTCGATGCCAGGTCGCGGAAGATCACGTGGCCGGACTGCTCGCCGCCCAGCGAGTACCCGCCGCGGTCGAGCTCGGCCACCACGCGGCGGTCGCCCACATCGGTGACCGCGACCCTGATCCCTTGGGCCGCCATGCCGTGGCGGAACCCGAGGTTGCTCATCACGGTGACGACCACGGTGTCGTTCGCCAGCATCCCGCGATCCCGACGGTCGATGGCGCTGATGGCGATGATCTCGTCGCCGTCGACCAGCGCGCCGGCGGCGTCTACTGCGAGCACCCGGTCGGCGTCGCCGTCGAAGGCCAGACCCAGGTCGGCCCCGGTGGCCACCACCTCCCGCTGGAGGTCCTGCGGATAGGTGGAGCCGCACCCGTCGTTGATGTTGACGCCGTCCGGTCGATCGTGGAGGGCGGTGACGGTGGCGCCCAGCCCGGAGAGCACGTCGACGGCCAGGCCCGAAGCGGCACCGTTGGCGGTGTCGACCACCACTGTCAACCCGTCCAGGCGCCGACCGTCGAGGAGGTTGCCGGTGAGCCGGTCCCGGTAGCGGTCCAAGCCCCTCGGGTCGACGAGGAGGGTGCCGACCTGGGCGCCTTCGGGGCGGGGTCGGGGATCTCCGCCGGCGCTGAGGGCGGCCAGCTCGGCTTCGAGGAGCTCCTCGACATCGTCGGTGAGCTTGCGACCTCCGATCGTGAACAGCTTGATGCCGTTGTCGGCGAAGTCGTTGTGAGACGCCGAGATCATCGCCGCGCCCACGCCGTCGACTGCGGCCAGGTGGGCCACCCCCGGGGTGGGCAGCACGCCGACGTCCACCACCTCGACCCCCTCGGTGGCCAGACCGGCCGCCAACGCAGCTGACAGCAACGGACCCGAGCGGCGGGTGTCCCGACCGATCAGCCAGCGTTTCCCGCCCAGCACGCGGGCCGCCGCCCGTCCGAGGGTGAGGGCCAGCTCGGGGGTGAGCTCACGGTTGGCCACCCCCCGCACCCCGTCGGTCCCGAACTTCAACGACATCGCGGCCTCCGGCGTTGGTCATGGCCTCCGTCCGGCGTGGTCATCGGCCGGACCTCTCCCCGGCGCGGATCGCCAGGAGGCCTGGTCCGCCGGGACGCGACAGCGTCAGCGCTTGGAGTACTGCGGGGCCTTCCGAGCCTTCTTGAGGCCGTACTTCTTGGATTCCTTCTTGCGGTCGTCGCGCGTGAGGAACCCGGCCGCCTTCAGGGCGGCGCGGAGCTCGGGATCGAGCTCGATGAGTGCCCGGGCGATGGCCAGCCGCAGGGCGCCGGCTTGGCCGGTCACGCCGCCACCGTGCATGGTCACGTCGACGTCGTAGGTCTCCTCGTGCTCGGTCAACCGGAGCGGCTCGGTGAGGATCATCCGGTGCGTGGGGTTGGGGAAGAAGTCCTCCACGTCTCGGCCGTTGATCGTGATCTTGCCTTCGCCGTCGCGCAGGCGAGCGCGAGCCACGGCCTCCTTGCGACGGCCGGTGGACTGCACGAGGGGCTTGGTCACGGTTCTCCTACGCGCTGCGGCGGGCGTCGGCCAGCTCGAGCGGTTGCGGCTGCTGGGCAGCGTGCGGGTGGGTGGGGCCGGCGTAGACCTTGAGCTTGCGGAGCTGGGCCCGGCCGAGGCGGGTGTGGGGCAACATGCCGCGGATGGAGCTGCGGACCGCGTCGGCCGGCTTGCGCTCGAGGAGGTCGGCGTAGGTCTGCTCCTTTATGCCACCGGGGTACCCGGAGTGGCGGAACATCTTCTTCTTCTCGGCTTTGCCCGAGGTCAGCACCACCTTGGCGGCGTTGACGATGACCACGTGGTCGCCGGTGTCGATGTGGGGCGCGTAGGTGGGCTTGTGCTTGCCTCGAAGGATGCGGGCGACCTCGGTGGCCAGGCGGCCGAGGACCAGGCCCTCGGCGTCGACGACCACCCACGCCCGCTCGATCTCGGAAGCTTTGGGGGAGTAGGTGGGCACGCGAGGGTTCCTTGGACTCGAAGGCTGCTCGGGAACCGGACGCGTCGACAGTCGGGCGTCCGGGCCGGAGCAACGTTACGGCGCCCGGCGAGACGCAGGCAAATAGCGCACCGGACGGTCCATGGGTGCGGCCGCGGAGTGGGGGCTTGGGCGGGGACCCGGTGCGGCCTAGGGTCGCACCGTGGACGAACCCCGCGAGGTGTCGCCCTCCGTGGTGATCACGCCCCGAGCAAACGGGCCACTGGTGGTCGAGGGACCGGCTGCGCTGGTTGCTGCCGACGGCACCACCACGATGGTCGACCGGCTGTTCTTGTGCCGGTGTGGCGCCTCGGCCACCAAGCCCCTCTGCGACGGGACGCACAAGCGCACCGGGTTCACCGCACCCGGTGTGGCTCCTCCCCGCCGTAGCCCCTGACCCGAGCGCTCTATCTGGGCACCACGCCGAAGGCGACGCCACCGGCGCTGATGGTCCCGGTGTGCAGGCCCTCGGCCGAGCCCTCGGGGCGCGACCACGAGCCTCGGGACTCCAGGATCGGCAGCACCCCCTCGCCGAACCAATAGAGCTCCTCCAGGTGCGGATACCCCGAGAGGATGAACTCGTCGATCCCGATGGCTCGGTACTCCTCGATGCGGTCGGCCACCTCGGCGTGGCTCCCCACCAGGGCGGTACCGGCGCCTCCACGGGCCAGGCCCACGCCGGCCCACAGGTTGGGTGAGACCTCGAGGTCGTTGCGTGAGCCGCCGTGCAGGGCGAGCATGCGCTTTTGCCCCTCGGACTCGGTGGTCTGCATGCGGGCGTGGACCGCGGCGATGGCGTCGTCGCTGATGCCGTCGAGGAGCCGGTCGGCTGCAGCCCAGGCCTCGTCGGCGTGGTCCCGGCTCACCACGTGGAGGCGGATGCCGAAGCGGAGCGTGCGTCCTGCGCCGGTGGCCAGGGCGCGCACGCGGTCGAGCTTCTCGGCGACCTGTCCGGGCGGTTCGCCCCAGGTGAGGTACACGTCCGCGTGGCGGGCGGCGATGTCGAGCGCCGCCGACGACGAGCCGGCGAAGTAGATCGGTGGGACGGGGTCAGGACGACGGCCCAGCGCTCCGCCTTCGACGCGGATGTGGGTGCCCTCGTAGTCGACGACCCCGCCGGCCCACAAGCTGCGGACCACGTCGAGGAACTCCCCGCACCGCACGTAGCGGTCGTCCTTGGACAGCCAGTCGCCGTAGGAGTGCTGCTCGACCGAGTCGCCCCCGGTGACCACGTTGAGCAGGAGCCGGCCGCCGGTGTGGAACTGGTAGCTGGCCGACATCTGCGCCGCCAGGGTGGGTGAGGTCACGCCGGGCCGGAAGGCCACCAGGAACTTCAGCCGTCGGGTGCGCTGGGCCAGGGCGACGGTGGTGACCCAGGCGTCGTCGCACCAGGGCCCGGCCGGGGTCAGTGCGCCCTCGAAGCCCAGGTCTTCTGCCGCGGCGGTGATCTGGGTGAGGTAGCTGAGCGTGGCCGGGCGCTGGCCCCCCGCCGCACCGGGCACCGGCGCTTCGGGCTCCACCAAGCGTCGGCCGTCCCCGTTGGTCGGCAGGAACCAGTGGAACACGAGCGACATCGGCGGTTCTCCAGGATCTCCGGTGCCGTGCGGATCAAACGAATCCCGACCGGAGCGGTCGAGTATGGGGTGCGGCCCCGCCAGCGTCAACGTGGGGCCGGGGCCCGGTCAATCGGGTGCCGACGCCCAGCCGTCGTAGCGGACGGTCCAGAGGGCGAGGCCGTGCGCCGGGGCCAGGTCGCCGGCGCGGTTGCGCTTGCCGGAGCGGATGATCGCCAGCACGTCGCCGGCGTGCAACTTGGCCCTTCCGACATCGACCAGCGTGCCGACGATCGAGCGCACCATCTGGTGGCAGAACGACCCCGCCTCGATCTCGAAGCGCAGGTCGCCGTGGCCGTCGTCGTGCCAGACCGCCTCGGTGACGCAGCGCACCAGCGACGCAGGTTCCCCGGCCGGGCGCTTGGGTCGGCGGCAGAAGGCCGAGAAGTCGTGCTCGCCGATGAGCGGGTCGCAGGCCAGCACCATCGCCGGCAGTGACAGGGGTTCGTCGACGTGCCAGGCGAACCCAGCCTGGAACGGGTCCGGCGCTGGTCGGTTCAGGATCCGGTACCGGTACCGGCGGGCGGTCGCCGAGAAGCGGGCGTCGAAGCCGTCGTCGACGACGGCTTCGTCGGTGACGGCGATGGCCGGCCCGCACATCTTGTTGATCGAGCGCACCAGGGCATCCAGGTCGAGCCGTCCCGGGTCGGCGTCGAAGGTCACCACTTGGGCCCGGGCGTGGACGCCCTTGTCGGTCCGCCCGGCACAGGTGAGCTCGACGTCGTGGCCCACCACCGTGGCCACGGCGTCACCGAGCGTTCCGGCCACCGTGCGCACGCCGGCGTTCGGCGCAAAGCCATGGAAGCGAGCGCCGTCGTAGGCCACCACCAACCGCACCCGCACCCGCAGGCCCTCGGAGCCCGGCTGCAGATCAGCCGGGTCGAACAGGGTCACGGCTGCCGACGCTACGCGACCCGTCGCCGACCAGCCCCGGCCCGGCCCGGCCGCCCACCGAACTTGTGGTCTGACGATCGTGTTTTCACGACACCGGGACCGCAAATTCGTAGGGAGTGCCGGCGGCTGGTCGCCCCGAACACCTCGGTTGTCACGTCGGAGGGTGCTGGTTCGTCAGTAGGTCAGACTGCGACAGGAGCACACGATGGACCGAGACACCGAGACGACGACGACGATCGACACCGTGGTGGTGGGCGGCGGGCTGGCCGGGCTGGTGGCCGCCATCACCTCCGCCCGCCAGGGCCGCCGAACGGTGCTCTTCGAGCCCCACCCCGTGGGCGGCCGGGCACGCTGCGACAACCGCAACGGCTACATCTTAAACCGCGGCCCGCGAGCCCTCTACCTCGGCGGCGCCGCCCGGCCGATCCTCCACGCCTTGGGGGTGGACACCACTGCCGGGGGCACGCCAGCAGTGCTCGGTGCGCAGGGCCGCCTTGACGGTCGGCTCCACCTGCTCCCCCAGGGGCCGTGGTCGCTGCTGCGCACCTCGCTGCTCCGTCCGGCAGAGAAGCCGCGCTTCGCCAGGCTCCTCGCCACCCTCCCCCGCCTCGACCCGACCGCCCTGGCCGGCCGCTCCTTCGGCGCCTACCTGGCCGACCAGCGGCTTTCGCCCACCGCCGCCGACGTGGTCCGGATGGTGGCCCGGGTGGCCACCTACGCCGCCGATCCCGACGAGGTGGACGCCGGGGCCGTGGTGGCCAACGTGCAGCTCGCCCTGGGCGATGGGGTGCGCTACCTCGACGGTGGCTTCCAGGCTCTGGTCGACGGCCTCGCCGCCGCTGCCGCGGCGGCAGGGGTGGAGGTGCGGACCACCCGGGTCGAGTCGGTCCAGCCGGCCGGAACCGGCGCCCCGGCCTCGGTGTCGACCGCTGACGGCGGCGTGGTCCATGCCGGCACCGTCGTGGTGGCAGCCGGTTCTCCCGCCTCTGCCGAGGGTCTGCTGGGCACGCCCATCTCCGGTGCCGACGGGCTCACCGGTCCCATCACCGCGGCCTGCTTGGAGCTCGGCCTGCGCCGTCCAGGCCGACACCAGGTGTACGGCATCGGCGAGCCGCTCTACTGCAGCACCCACTGCCCTCCGGCGCAGCTGGCGCCTCCCGGCCACTCCGTGGTCCACCTGATGCGCAACCACGGCCACGACGAGTCACTCGAACCGGCTGAACAACGGGCCTGGCTGCACGATGCCGCCGCCCAGGCGGGAGTGGACGCCGACGACGTGGTGGAGCAGCGGTTCCTGGCCGAGATGGTCGTCAGCGGCGGCCTACCCACGGCCGAGGGTGGCGGCCTGGCCGGACGTCCGCCCGTGATCGATCCGAATCGACCGGGCGTGGTCCTGGCCGGTGACTGGGTGGGTCCGGTGGGCCTGCTCTGCGACGCCGCGGTGGCCAGCGGTCGGGCCGCCGGCCTGGCGGCGACGTCGCGACCGGCGTCCGTGGCGGTGCCATGATCGGTGCCCTTCGAGAGGACACCAGCTTCGAGGCCGAGCGCAGCCGCCTGGTGGGTCTGGCCTACCGCATCACCGGGTCGCGAGCCGAGGCCGATGACATCGTGCAGGACGCCTGGCTGCGCTGGCAGCGGGCCGACCCGACGACGGTGGCTCGACCGGCGGCGTGGCTCACCACGGTGACCAGCCGCCTGTCGCTCGACCGCCTCAAGTCTGCGCACCACCAGCGCGAGACCTACGTCGGTCCATGGCTGCCCGAAGCGGCCAACCCCGAGCCCGGACCGGCCGAGCACGCCGAGCTGGCCGAATCGCTCACCATCGGTTTCCTGGCCGTGCTCGAACGCCTCGGTCCCGTCGAACGGGTGGTGTTCCTCTTGGCCGACGTGTTCGGGCTGCCCTTCGACGAGATCGCCGGCGTGGTCCACAAGACCCCCGAAGCCTGCCGACAGGTCGCGTCGCGGGCCCGCCATCGCGTGCGCGAGGAGCGTCCCCGCTACGCCCCGACCGACGAAGAGGCCTGGCAGGTCACCGCGGCGTTCTTGGAAGCGGCCCAGGCTGGCGACCTCGAGACCCTGGTGTCGCTGCTCGCCCCCGACGCCCTGGCCATCAGCGACGGTGGCCCCGACCACCACGCCGGCCGCCGCCCAGTGGTGGCCGAGCGGATCCCCCGTTTCGTCGCCAACCTGACCCGCAAGGGCATCCGCCCCACCGACGTCCTCCTCCCCCGCCTCATCAACGGCCAACCAGGAGTCGTCATAGAACGAGAAGGAACCCCAGCCTTCGCCGTCGCCCTGTCAGTCACCAACGGCAAGGTCGACAGGATCTGGGCAATCGTCAACCCAAACAAGCTGCAGACCCTCGACTCCAACCCCATCGCCTAGCGGCGAACCGCGGGAGACGACTGGAACCCGCCGAACGTGGCAAGCGACGATCGCGATGCGGCTCGTCGTGGTTCCGACCGAAGCCAGCCCGAGGCATGGGGTTAGGTTCGTTGTGGGTCCCGAGCGAAGCGAGCCCGGGGGGTTTGGGGGGTGGAGCTTGCGGAACCCCCCAAGGTCAAGGACTGTGCGACGAAGTCGTGCGTCCTTGCGAGAGCGCCGGCCGTCAGGCCGTCAACCAGAAGCTCCGAGGAACGAAGTGAGCGCCAGCGAACGAGTGACGACGACGTCGTCAGACGAGCTCTATGCGCGCCATCGGTGCGTTGTCGCCGGGACGGGGGCCGAGCTTGAGGACGCGGGTGTAGCCGCCGTTGCGGTCGACGTAGCGGGGGCCGACGTCGTCGAAGAGCTTGGCGGCGATCTCTTTGTCGTTGAGGTAGGCCACCACCTGACGGTGGTTGTGCAACCCGCCCTTCTTGGCCTTGGTGATGACCTTCTCGGCCACGGGACGCATGGCCTTGGCCTTGGCTTCGGTGGTGATGATGCCCTCGGCGGCGATGAGCGAGGACACCAGGTTGGCCATCATGAGGCGCTGGTGCTGAGCGGTCCCGCCGAATCGGCGGCCCCGCTTCGGGGTGGCCGGCATCTCACTCCATCCCGCGGAGCGCCAGGCCCCGCTCGTTGAGCTTCTCCTTGACCTCGTCGAGCGACTTCTGGCCGAAGTTGGTGATGGCCAGGAGATCGTCGTCGCTCTTGCGCAACAGCTCGCCCACGGTGTTGACCTGGGCCCGCTTGAGGCAGTTGCGGGGGCGCTCGGAGAGGTCGAGGTCCTCGATCGGCATCTCCAGCTCGGGCGACGACGCCATGGTGGCGCTGGTCTCACCGAGCTCGAGGGTGGGTGGCTCCTCGCTCATGTCGGCGACCAGCTGCACCAGCTTGGTGAGCGTGTCGCCGGCCGACGCCAGGGCGTCGCGCGGGGTGATCGAACCGTCGGTCTCGATGTCGAGCACGAGGCGGTCGTAGTTGGTGTCCATCTCGACGCGTGTGGGCTCGACCAGGAAGGTGACCCGTCGGACCGGCGAGAAGATGGAGTCCACCGGGATGACCCCGATGGTGTTGGTGCCCTTGTCACGGTCGGCCGACAGGTAGCCACGGCCCCGCTCCACGGTGAGGTCCAGGGCCAGGCGGCCCTTCTCGTTGAGCGTGGCGATGGTGTTGGCGCCGTTGAGCACCTCGACATCGGAGGTGGCGGCGATGTCGGCGCCGGTCACGTCGGCCGGGCCGCGGATGTCGAGGCGCAAGGTGACGGGCTCGTCGGAGACCGAGGTGAGCACCAGGTCCTTGAGGTTCAAGATGATGTCGGTGACATCTTCGGTGACCCCGGTGATGGTGTCGAACTCGTGCAGGGAGTCGTCGAAGCGGACGGCGGTGATGGCCGCGCCGGGGATCGACGACAACAGTGTGCGCCGCAACGAGTTGCCGAGCGTGTGGCCGAAACCGGGCTCGAGCGGGCTGATGGCGAACCGTTGGCGGTTGCGCTCTTCCTCCTCGACGGGCTCGACCGTGGGACGCTGAATGACCAGCATGTGAAGCCTTCCTCAGGAACTAGATCGCCAGGGGGTTACTTGGAGTACAGCTCGACGATGAGCTGCTCTCGCACGGGCACGTCGATCTGCGACCGGGTGGGCAGATCGTTGATCGTGACCTGAAAGCCGTCGTCGCCGACCTCGATCCACGACGGCTTGAGCCGGTCGATGGTGTCGAGGTTGTGGCGGATGACGATCATGTGGCGGGGCTTGTCGCGCAGCGAGATCACATCGCCCGCCCGCACCCGGTAGCTCGGGATGTCGACACGCTTGCCGTTCACGTTGATCATGCCGTGGCAGGTGAACTGGCGGGCCTGGGGCCGGGTGGACGCCCAGCCAGCGCGGAACACGATGTTGTCGAGGCGCTGCTCGAGCATGCGGAGCATGTTCTCGCCGGTGACCCCCTTCTGGCGGGCGGCCTCCTTGAACAGGTTGGAAAACTGCCGCTCCAACACGCCGTAGATGTACTTGGCCTTCTGCTTCTCCTGCAGCTGCAACAGGTACTCGGAGGGCTGGCGGCGACGGCTGCGGCCGTGCTCACCCGGGGGGTACGGGCGCTTGTTGAGCGCCTTCGAACCCTTGTCGTTCTCGAAGATGTTGACGCCGAGGCGGCGCGAGATCTTGACCTTGGGACCGGTGTAGCGAGCCATGTGTCCTTTGTCCCCGGATCAGATCCGACGCCGCTTGGGGGGGCGGCAGCCGTTGTGGGGCATGGGGGTCACGTCTTTGATGCCGGTGACCTCGATTCCCGTGGTCTGGATGGAGCGAATGGCGGTCTCGCGACCGGATCCCGGCCCCTTCACCACCACGTCGACCTTGCGCACGCCATGCTCCATGGCCCGGCGGGCGGCCTGCTCGCCGGCTTGTTGCGCGGCGTACGGCGTGCTCTTGCGCGAGCCCTTGAAGCCGACGTTGCCGGCCGAAGCCCATGAGAGGACGTTGCCCTCCTGGTCGGTGATCGAGATGATCGTGTTGTTGAAGGAGCTCTTGATGTGCGCCACGCCGTAGGTGACGTTCTTGCGTTCCTTCTTGCGGGGACGGCGGCCCCCGGGCTTGGGCTTGGCCATGGGCTAGCGCACCTTCTTCTTGCCGGCGACGGTCTTCTTGGGGCCCTTGCGGGTCCGGGCGTTGGTGTGGGTGCGCTGGCCGCGCACCGGGAGGCCCTTGCGGTGGCGCAGGCCTTGGTAGGAACCGATCTCCATCTTGCGCTTGATGTCTTGTTGGACCTCGCGCTTCAGGTCGCCCTCCACCTTGACGTTCTGGTCGATGTAGGCGCGGATCTTGTTGATCTCTTCGTCGGTCAGATCGCGGGCGCGGGTGCCTTCGTCGATCCCGGTGGCTGCGCAGATCGCCTCGGCGGTGGAGCGACCGACGCCGAACACGTAGGTCAACGAGATGACGAGGCGCTTCTCGCGCGGGAGGTCGACGCCGGAGATGCGTGCCATGGCCTAGCCCTGCCTCTGCTTGTGTCGGGGGTTGGAGGAGCAGATGACCTGGACCCGACCGTGACGGCGGATGACCTTGCAGTGCTCGCAGATTGTCTTGACGCTGGGTTGGACCTTCATCAGAGCCTCGGTTTGTGGTATCTACCGTCCGCCGAAGAGCGGGGCGGCCGCTGGCGGCGGGAAGAGTTCGGACCCGACGCAGGTCGCGTCACGCTGCGCCTACCTGGACCGCGGGCCGCGCAACGGCCGTCGCGGCCGAAGGACGATCGTAACGCGGCCAGCCCGACCGTCCAAGTTGGCGCCCTACCACACTCCCGGTGGGCAGATGTGCACCGGGACGGCGCTGGATCATGGGAGGGTGAGGACCTCGGGGCCGTCGGGACCCACGTAGATGGTGTGCTCGGCATGGGCGGCCCAGTCACCGCTGGCGGTGACCACGCTCCAGTCGTCGTCGAGCAGCGTGGTCTCGGCCCGGCCCAGGACCAACATGGGCTCCACGGCGAGGACGTTGCCGATCCGAAGGCGCGGCCCGGTGCCCGGGTTCCCCTGGTTGGGCACGCTGGGCGGCTCGTGCATGGCTTGGCCGATGGCGTGGCCGGTGTAGCCCTCCACCACGCTCACGCCGCCGCCATGGGCGGTGGTCTCCACGGCATGGCCGATGTCGCCGATGCGCCCACCCGCAACCATGACGCCCACGGCTGCTTCCAGGGCGGCGTCGGTGACCTCGATGAGGTGGAGCACCTCGGGGTCGACCTCGCCCACCGGGGCGGTGAAGGCGGCATCGCCGTGCCAACCGTCGACGATCGCCCCGCAGTCGATGGAGACGATGTCGCCGTTGTTGAGCACCACGTCGTCGCTGGGGATCCCGTGGACCACCATGGAGTTGGGCGACGCACAGATCACGCCCGGGAACGGTGGCGACGAGTACCCGAGGAAGTTCGAGACCGCACCCCGAGAAGCGATGACGGTCCTCCCGATGCGGTCGAGCTCCCCGGTCGTGACGCCCGGGCGGATGGCCGCCCGGATCCGTTCGTGCATCTCGGCCACCACCCGGCCTGCTCGCCGCATCACCGCGACCTGCTCGGGGGTGCGAACCGCAGCCGCTCGGGAGAACAACGCGTGGCCTCAGGAACTGCGGCGCGAGGCCACGGCGTCGAGCAGTCGGCCGAACACGTCATCGGGCGTCCCCAGCCCGTCGACCTCCACCAGGAGGTCGCGGTCGGTGTAGAAGCCCACCAGGGGAAGGGTTTCGGCGGCGTAAAGGTCGAGGCGCTTGCGGACGGCGTCTTCGGTGTCGTCGTCGCGCTGGACGACCTCGCCGCCGTCGACGTCGCAGATCCAGCCGTTCTTGGGCGGTGCGTCCACCGAGTAGATGTGGCCGCAGGTGGTGCACACCCGTCGCTTGGTGATCCGTTCGAGCACCACCTCCTCGCGCACCTCCAGGTTCAGCACCACGTCGATGGGCCGGTCAGCGGTGATCTTCTCGAGGGCCTGCGCCTGGGCTTCGGTGCGGGGGAAGCCGTCGAGGATGTAGCCCCGCTTGGTGGTGTCGCTCTCGTTGAGGCGCTCGTCGACGATGCCCACCATGATCTCGTCGGACACCAAGCCGCCGCCGTCCATGACCGACTTGGCCCTGAGGCCGAACCCGGTGCCCACCGTGACCGCGGCGCGGAGCATGTCGCCGGTTGAGATGTGGGGGACCACGTAGTGCTGGCCCAGGCGCACGGCCTGGGTCCCCTTCCCCGCGCCCTGCCGGCCGAGCATGACGAGACGAACGCCGTGGGTCATCGGCCTTACTTGGAGGAGCTCTTGGCGGGCTTTGCGCCCTTGGCCTTGGCAGCGGAGGCGGCGGCCCGTGCGGTGGACTTGCCGCCGGACGACTTGCCCGCGGCCTTGGCGGTGTCGAGGAAGCCCTCGTAGTTGCGCATCATCAGCTGGCCGTCGATCTGCTTGACCGTCTCCAGGGACACGCCCACGGCGATGAGGATCGAGATGCCGAAGAACCCGAGCTGCTGACCACCGTCGGTCTCGCCCAGAGCCTGCCCGATGGCGTAGGCGGGTACCAGGGCGATGGCGGCCACGAACAGGGCACCCGGCAGGGTGATGCGAGACAGGATCTTGGCCAGGTAGCGCTCGGTCTGGTGGCCGGGCCGGATGCCGGGGATGAACCCGCCCTGCTTGCGGATCTGGTCGGCCTGCTTGTGCGGGTCGAACTGGATGGCGGTGTAGAAGTAGGCGAAGGCCACGATCAAGATGCCGTAGAAGGCCAGGTAGAACGGCGAGGTGGCGCGCACCAGGTTGCCGTCGACCCAGCGCTGCACGTTGAACGCCCAGTTGGGGTTGGAGGCGGTGGCGTCACCCACCGGCAGGATCTGCGACACGATGACCGGCAGGTACAGCACCGAGCTGGCGAAGATGATGGAGATCACGCCGGCGCCGTTGACCTTGAGCGGGATGTAGGTGCTCTGGCCGCCGTACATCTTGCGACCTACCTGGCGCTTGGCGAACTGCACCGGGATCCGTCTCACGCCCTGTTCGATGAACACGATGGCCACCAGCAACAACACGAACATGGCCGCGATGGCCAACATGGCCAGGGTGCCGGACTCGGCCCGCACGGTGGCGAAGTTCGACGGCAGGCGGCTGACCACCGAGGCGAAGATGAGGATGGACATGCCGTTGCCCACGCCGCGCTGGGTGACCACCTCACCGAACCACATGAGCAGGGCGAACCCCGATGTGAGGGTCAGGACCACCAGGGCGAAGCGCCCCACGGTGTAGTTGTCACCGAAGAGGTCGAGGCCGGTGCTGTTGCCGCCGCCACCGAACCCACCGCCGCCACCGGTGCGGAACAGGTAGGTGATGCCGGTGCCCTGAAGCAGGGCGATGGACACGCCCAGGTAGCGGGTCCACTGGGTGATCTTGCGTTGGCCGACGGCCCCCTGCTCCTGCCACTGCTCGAGCTTGGGGATCACTACGGCCAGGATCTGCATGATGATCGACGCCGTGATGTACGGCATGATCCCCAGGGCGAAGATGGCGAACTGGGTGATGGCGCCGCCCGAGAACGTCTGCAGGAAGCTGAGCACGCCGCCTTGGTCGGCTCGTTCCTTGAGGTCGTTGATGGCCGCCAGGTCGATGCCGGGCACCGGGATGTGGGCGCCGAAGCGGTATACGGCCACCATGAACAGCGTGAAGAGCAGCTTGTTCCGCAGCTCCGGGATCTTGAGGACGTTGCGGAGGGTCTTCACTCACGCTCCTGAGACGAATTGGACAGACGGCGGAGAGACGGCAGAGCCGCCTGCGGGTCAGCGGTTGGTGAACTGGTTGCCCTTGACGGGCGGGCGGCCCTCGCCCCATGGCAGCGGCAGTCGTTCCACGCTACCGCCCGCTGCGGTGATGGCCGATTCGGCGGCCTTCGAGAAGGCGTGGGCCCTGACAGTCACCGCTCGACTGATCTGGCCCCGGCCCAGCACCTTGACGAGGGCCTTCTTGCCCACCAGGCCCTTGGCGTAGAGCAGCTCGGGCGAGACGTCGTCGAGGCCCGCAGCTTCGAGGGTGTCGAGGTTGATGGCCTGGTACTCGACGCGGAACGGGTTGTTGAAGCCCTTGAGCTTCGGGATCCGCATGTGCAGCGGCATCTGACCGCCTTCGAAGGCGGCGGGGATGGTGCCGCGCGCCTTCTGGCCCTTGTGGCCACGGCCGGCGGTCTTGCCGCCCTTGCCGGCGATGCCGCGCCCGACGCGCCGACGGGCCGTGTTGGAGCCCTCGGCGGGCTGGAGGTCGTGGACCTTCATCAGGTTTCGCTTCCTTGTTCGGAGCCGGTCGGGCCGTCGCCACCCGAGGCGGCGACCGTCTCGACGGCGACCAGGTGGGGCACCCGGGCGATCATGCCGCGGATCTCGGGGCGGTCGGGCAGGGTGTTGGACTTCCCGATGCGGCCCAAGCCGAGGGCTCGGATGGTGCCGCGCTGCTTGGGCTTGGCGCCGATGGTGGAGCGGGTCTGGGTGACCTTCAGGCTGGCCACGTCACTTCACCTCGTCAGGGACCAGCGGGCCGCGCTGGCTCTCGTTGTAGGCGTCGAGGAGGCCCTTGGGGACGAACTCCTCGGGCGAGAGGCCGCGCAGGCGGGCGATCTCGTCGGGACGCTTGAGCCCCTTGAGGCCCTCAATGGTGGCCCGGGCCACGTTGATGTGGTTGGCCGACCCGAGCGACTTGCAGAGCACGTCGTGGATGCCGGCCTCTTCGAGGATGGCCCGGGCGGCGCCGCCGGCGATCACCCCGGTACCGGGGGCGGCCGGCTTGAGCATGACCCGACCGGCGCCCATGACCCCGATGGTGGGGTGGGTGATGGTGGAGCCGGCCAGCGCCACCGGGAACAGGTTCTTGCGGGCCTCCTCGGTGCCCTTCTGGATGGCGAGGGGCACCTCCTTGGCCTTGCCGTAGCCCAGACCGACCCGACCGGCGCCATCGCCGATGACGACCAGGGCGGTGAAGGAGAACCGCCGGCCGCCTTTGACCACCTTGGCCACCCGGTTGATGTTGATGACGCGCGACTCGCGCAGCTGGGCGTCGTTGTTGTTGTTGGGTGCCATCAGAACTCCAGTCCGCCCTTGCGGGCGGCGTCGGCGAGCGCCGCGATGCGGCCGTGGTAGAGGTTGCCGCCGCGGTCGAAGACCACGGTGCTGACGCCGGCGCCCTTGGCCCGGTCGGCCAGGAGCTCGCCGACCCTGGAGGCGGCGTCGACGTTGCCGCCGGCGCCCTCGACGGAGGGTTCGGTGGTGGAAGCCGCCGCCAAGGTGTGCCCGGCGCGGTCGTCGATGATCTGGGCGGTGATGTGCTTGTTGGACCGGAACACGGCCAAGCGCGGGCGCTCAGCGGTGCCCTTGACCTTCTTGCGGACGCGACGATGGCGCCGGATCCGGGCCTCGCGGTTCTTCTTCGCTGAATCGCTCATGAGCTCCTCTACTTCCCGGACTTGCCGGCCTTGCGGACGACGTGTTCGCCGAGGTAGCGCACGCCCTTGCCCTTGTAGGGCTCGGGCTTGCGCAGCTTGCGGATGTCGGCGGCCACCTGACCCACCAGCTCCTTGTCGAAGCCCTTCACCGCGATGCGGTTGGGGTTGGGCACCTCGAAGGTGATGCCGGCAGGGGCGTTCACCACCACCGGGTGGCTGAAGCCGAGGGCCAAGTCGAGCCCGTCGGCGCCCTTGGCCGTGGCCCGGTAGCCGACACCGATGATCTCGAGCTCCTTGGTGAAGCCGTCGGTCACGCCGACGACCATGTTGTTGACCAACGAGCGGACCAGGCCGTGCATGGCGCGGGTCTGGCGCTCGTCGTCGGGCCGCTCCACGAGCAGCTCGCCGCCTTCCTGGCGGACGGTGATGGTGCCGGGCAGGTCGCGTTCGAGCGAGCCCTTGGGGCCGGTGATGGTGAGGTGGCGGTCGGCGACGGAGACGTCGACGCTCGAGGGCACGGCGATGGGGGCTTTGCCGATGCGGGACATGGTGCTCCTACCAGACGAAGCACAGGACTTCGCCGCCCACGTGGCGCTTGCGCGCCTCGCGGTCGGTCATGAGGCCCTGGCTGGTCGAGACGACGGCGACACCCAGCCCACCGAGGACGCGAGGGACCTCGTTGGCGGCCGAGTAGACCCGGAGTCCAGGCTTGGACACCCGACGCAGCCCGGAGATGGTCCGGGCCCGTTCGGGGGAGTACTTCATGGTCACGGTGAGCGAGACGCCGGGGCGCTCGCCGTTGTCGGCCACCGCGAAGTCCTCGATGTAGCCCTCCTTCTTCAAGATGGCCGCAAGCGCTTCTTTCTTCTTGGAGGAGGGCATGCGGACCTCGTCGTGCATCGCCGTGTTGGCGTTGCGGATGCGGGTGAGCATGTCGGCGATGGGGTCGGTCATGGTCATGGGATCACCAGCTCGCCTTCGTGACGCCGGGGATCTCGCCGGCGTGCACCATGTCACGCAGGCAGATCCGACAGAGGAGGAACTTGCGATACACCGAGTGCGGACGACCGCACTTCTGGCACCGCGTGTAGCCCCGGACCTTGAACTTGGGCTTCTTGTTGGCCTTGTTGATCAGAGCTTTTTTCGCCATCAGTTCTGCCCTTCGCGCTTGAACGGGAAGCCGAAGGCGTCGAGCAGGGCCTTGCCTTCGGCGTTGGTACGGGCCGTCGTGACGATGGTGATGTCCATGCCTCGGGTCCGATCGATCTTGTCGTAGTCGATCTCCGGGAAGATCAGCTGCTCGGTCACGCCGAACGTGTAGTTGCCGCGCCCGTCGAAGCTGTTGGCCGGCAGGCCGCGGAAGTCGCGGATGCGGGGGATGGCCAAGGCGATGAGGCGATCGAAGAACTCCCACATGCGGTCGCTGCGGAGCGTGACCTTGGCGCCGATGGCGTTGCCCTCGCGAAGCTTGAAGGCGGCGACCGACTTGCGAGCCTTGGTGACCAGTGGCTTCTGGCCGGTGATCAGGCCCAGGTCGGTGACCGCGTGCTCGAGGAGCGATGCCTGGGAGACGGCGTCACCGACACCCATGTTGACCACGATCTTCTCGAGGCGGGGGACCTGCATGATGTTGCCGAGCTCGAGGGACTCCTTGAGCTGGGCCCGGATCTCGTCGTTGTACCTCGTCTTGAGGCGGGGGAACGCTGTGGTCGACGAGGCTGTGGTCGACGAGGCTGTGGTCGACGAGGCGGTGGTCGACGTGGCTGTCGCTGTGGTCGACGAGGCGGTGGTCGACGAGGCGGTGGCCGGGGTGGCGGCGTCGGTGGCCGGCGCCGCGATGTCGGTGTCGGTGTCGGTCACGTGATCTCCTCGCCGGTCCGCTTGCAGATCCGGATCTTCCTGCCGTCGACGGTCTTGTACCCGACGCGGGTGGCCTTGCCGTCCTTGGGGCTGATCACCGCGACGTTGCTGATGTCGATCGGCTTGTCCACCTCGATGATGCCGCCGGCGTCGGTGGCCGAGCGGGCCTTGCGGTGGCGCTTGGCGGTGTTGATGCCTTCCACCACCACCTTGCGCTCGGCGGGCATGGCCGTCTGGACGACCCCTTCTCTGCCCTTGTCCTTGCCGGACAACACGATCACCCGATCGCCCTTCCGAATCTTCAAACCAGCCACGAGTTGGTACCTCCCCTTCCTGGGGGCGCTTGGAAGAGACCGCTGCTTCGCAGCGAGGTCAAACCACACGTCACATCGGCTCGCTTCGCTCGCATGGTCACAACACCTCCGGAGCGAGCGACACGATGCGCATGAACTTCTTGTCCCGCAGTTCTCGACCGACCGGTCCGAAGATGCGGGTGCCTCGCGGCTGCTGCTGGTCGTTGATGAGCACCGCGGCGTTCTCGTCGAAGCGGATGTAGGACCCGTCGGGGCGCCGCTTCTCCTTCTTGGTGCGCACGACCACGCACTTGACGACGTCGCCCTTCTTCACACCGGCACCGGGGATGGCGTCTTTCACGGTGGCCACGAAGACATCGCCGATCGACGCGTACCGCCGACGCGAACCCCCCAGCACCTTGATGCAAAGGACTTCTTTGGCACCGCTGTTGTCCGCCACGCGTAGTCGCGACTCTTGCTGTATCACTTGGCCCGCTCCAGGATCTCCAGGATGCGCCAGCGCTTGAGCTTGGAGAGCGGGCGGGTCTCGCAGACCCGGACCCGGTCGCCCACCTTGAGGGTGTTGTCCTCGTCGTGGACGTAGAGGCGGGTGGTGCGGGCCATCGTCTTGCGGTAGCGGGGGTGGGCCTTGCGGCTGCTCACGGTGACCACGGCGGTCTTGTCCATGCCGCTGGAGGTGACCAGGCCCTCTTTGACCTTGCGGCCGTTCTGACGCGCTTCGGCTGGGGTGGTCTCGGTGGTGGTGTCTTCGGCCATCAGGCCTTCTCCTCTCGGGCGAGGGCCTCGGCGGCCTCGATCTCGCGGGCCCGCAGCTCGGTCTCGAAGCGGGCGATCTCCTTGCGGGCCTTGCGCAGCCCGGCGGTGTTGTCCAGGGTGCCGGTGGCGTTCTGGAGCCGCAGCTTGAACAGGCGGTCCTTCTCTTCGGCCAGGCGCTCCACGATGGAACTGGTGTCGAGGTCCGATGCGGTGGTGGTGGTCGTGGTCCTGGCCATCAGAGGCCCTCGCTCCGGGTGACGAACTTGGCTTTGATCGGCAGCTTCTGGATCGCTCGCTCGATGGCTTCTTTGGCCACCACCGGATCGGCGTAGGTGAGCTCGAAGAGCACCCGGCCCGGCTTCACGACGGCAACCCACCGCTCCGGGTTGCCCTTGCCCGAACCCATGCGGGTCTCGGCGGGCTTCTCGGTCACGGGCTTGTCGGGGAAGACGTTGATCCAGACCTTGCCGCCGCGCTTGATGTGGCGGGTCATGGCGATGCGGGCGGCCTCGATCTGGCGGGCGGTGACCCAACCCGGCTCGAGGGCCAAGATGCCGTAGTCGCCCTGGGTGACCCGCGTGCCGCCCTTGGCCGAGCCGGTGAGGCGGCCACGGTGCTGCTTTCGGTGCTTGACCCTGCGGGGCATCAACATGTCAGTCACCCTCGTCGGGACGGAAGTGGGGGGTTTCCTCGTGGTCGCGCACCGAGCGCTCGATCGCCTCTTCTTCTTCGAGGAGCTTCTCGATCTCGGGGTCGGCCTCGGGCACCAGCGGCTTGAGCTCCTCGTTGGGGTCGGCGGCCACCGCGGCCTGGTCGACCGGAGTGGCCTCGACGCGGCGTCGTGAGCTCGACACGACCTGGGCCGGTCGGGCGTCGCCCGAGGTCTCGCCGACGGCCATGGCCGCCTCCCGAGCGATCTTGTCCTCGGCCACGGCCCGGTACGGCAAGATGTCGCCCTTGTAGATCCAGACCTTGACACCGATGCGCCCGGCGGTGGTCTTGGCCTCACGGAAGCCGTAGTCGATGTCGGCGCGAAGGGTGTGCAGCGGCACGCGGCCCTCGCGGTACCACTCGGTGCGGGACATCTCGGAGCCGCCGAGGCGACCCGAGCACTGGACCCGGATGCCGAGGGCACCAGCCTTCTGGGCGTTCTGCACGGCGCGCTTCATGGCTCGACGGAACGCCACCCGACCGGCGAGCTGGTCGGCCACACCTTGGGCGATCAGGGCGGCGTCGAGCTCGGGCTGCTTGATCTCCTGGATGTTGAGCTGCACCTTGTTGTTGCCGGTGATCTCGGTGAGACGGCTGCGCAGGCGGTCCGCCTCCGCGCCCCGGCGCCCGATGACGATGCCGGGGCGGGCGGTGTGGACGTCGACGCGGAGGCGGTCACGGGTGCGCTCCACCTCGACGCGGCTGATCGCGGCATGGGGCAGCGAGCTCATGAGGAGGTCGCGGATCTTCCAGTCCTCGATGATGTAGGCGCCGTACTGGCTGCGGTCGGCGAACCAACGCGACTTCCAGTCGGTGGTGATGCCCAGGCGGAAGCCGTAGGGGTTGACCTTCTGGCCCATCAGTTCTCGTCCTTCTCGTCGGCGTCGAGGTCGACGTCTTGCTTGTCGGCTCCGCCGGCGGGCTCGTAGCCTGCGGCCTCGGCCTCTTCGGTGGTGGCGAACCACACCTCAGGGTCGGTCTGGTCGTACCACTGGCTGCCGGGCACGTGGTACTTCATCGACCCAAAGTTGCCCTTGATCTCGGCACCCTCGGGTTGCTGCTGGGCCACGCTTCCGGCCGGCTCGTAGCCTGCCGCCTCGGCATCGGCCGGGGTCTCGAAGAACACCTCGGCGTCGGTCTGGTCGTACCACTGGCTGCCAGGGACGTGGTACTTCATCGAGTCCGCGTTGCCCTTGATGTCGCCGGTGCCGGTGGCCAACCGGGCTTCATCGATGTCTCCGCCGGTCTCGATGTCGGTCTCGATGTCTCCGCCGGTCTCGACATCGGTCTCCAGGTCCGAGGTGACGTCGTCGGCGGTGACGCCATCGAGGTCGTCGGCCAGCGTGACCTGGTCGACCTCGACCGCATCGCCGGTCGGCGCGTCACGGTCTTCGTCGTGATCGTGATCGTGCTCGCGCGCCTCGGCGCGGGCGGCCTGCTTGCTCTGGGCCACGCGGGCCCGGCGCGAGGCGCGGTCGGCGGCGCCGCCGCCGGCGCGACCGCTCCTGGTGTCGGCATCGTTGCGACGACGCAGCTCGGCCTCGGGCAGCCGGGCGACGATGACGGTGATGTGGCAGGTGCGCTTGCGGATGCGGGTGGCGCGGCCCCGGGCTCGGGGGCGCCAGCGCTTGAGCGTGGGGCCTTCGTCGGCGTAGCAGGCCGAGACGAACAGGGCCTCGGGGTCCTGGCTGTCGTTGTTGGTGGCGTTGGCCACCGCCGAGGCCAGGGCCTTGCGGATCACGTTGGAGATGTCGCGCTCGGTGAACTGCAGGATCTCGTCGGCGTCGACCACGTGCTTTCCCCGCACCAGGTCGAGCACCTCGCGAGCCTTGTAGGCCGACACGCGCACGTAGCGGACCTGGGCACGGGTCCCCGGTCGCTCGTTGGTCTTGTAGATGGTCGCGCCCTTGCGCGTCTCGCGGACGGCCGCGATCTTGGTGCCGCTCTGGGCCATGGTCAGCGCCGACCCTTCGTGTTGCGCTCTTGGCCGGCGTGGAACCGGAAGGTCCGGGTGGGAGCGAACTCGCCCAACTTGTGGCCGACCATCGATTCGGTGACGTACACCGGCACGTGCTTGCGCCCGTCGTGCACGGCGATGGTGTGGCCCACCATGTCGGGGATGATCGTGGACCGGCGCGACCATGTCCTGATGACCTTCTTCTCGCTGGCGGTGTTCAGGGCGTCGACCTTCTTGAGCAGGTGGTCGTCGACGAACGGACCCTTCTTGAGCGAACGCGGCATCTCGGCTCTCCCTTACCGGCGCGAGCCGCGGGTGCGGCGACGTCGGACGATCAGCTTCTGGGACGGCTTGGTCTTGTCACGGGTGCGACCCTCTTTCTGGCCCCACGGCGACACCGGGTGGCGGCCACCGGAGGTCTTGCCCTCGCCACCACCGTGAGGGTGGTCGACCGGGTTCATGGCCACGCCACGGGTCTGGGGGCGCACGCCCTTCCAGCGGTTGCGGCCGGCCTTGCCGATCTTGATCAGCTCGGCCTCGGCGTTGCCGACCTCGCCGACGGTCGCCCGGCAGTCGATCGGCACCCGGCGCATCTCGGTGCTGGGGAGGCGGATGGTGGCGTAGTCGCCTTCCTTGGCCACCAGCTGCACGCTCACGCCGGCGGCACGGGCCATCTTGGCGCCGCCGCCCGGCTTGAGCTCCACGTTGTGGATCACCGTGCCCACGGGGATGTAGCGCATGGGCAGGGCGTTGCCGGGACGGATTTCGGCCCCCTGGCCGCTCTGCAGGCGGTCGCCCACCTTCACGTTGCGCGGGGCGAGGATGTAGCGCTTCTCGCCGTCGAGGTAGTGGAGCAGGGCGATGCGGCAGTTGCGGTTGGGGTCGTACTCGATGGCGGCGACCTTGGCCGGCACGCCGTCCTTCGTGCGACGGAAGTCGACCAGGCGGTACTGCTGCTTGTGGCCGCCACCCTTGTGGCGGGCGGTCTTGCGACCGTAAGAGTTCCGGCCGCCGGTGTTGGTCTTGTAGGCCAGCAGCGACTTCTCGGGCGTCGACTTGGTGATGTCGGCGAAGTCGGAGACGGTTTGGAACCGACGGCCGGGGCTGGTGGGCTTGCGCTTGCGAAGGGCCATGGGCTCAGGCCTCCTTGAACAGGTCGATGGAGTCACCCTCGGCGAGGGTGACGATCGCCCGCTTGCGATCGGGGCGGCTGCCGGCCTTGCCGGTGCGGCGGTTCCGGGTGGACTTGCCCTTGCGGTTGAGCGTGTTCACCTTGAGGACCTTCACGTCGAAGATCTCCTCGACGGCGCTGCGGATCTCGGGCTTGGCGGCGTCGGGGTGGACGAGGAACGTGTACACGTTGGTCTCGATGAGCTGGTAGCTCTTCTCCGACACCACCGGCGCGATGATGACGTCGCGGGGGTCCTTCACTGGCCGTCCTCGCTGTTCTGGGGCGCTTCGGTGGCCGGCGCCGGCGCCGGCGCCGATGTGGGCAGGGTGGCCTGGGTGAAGACCACGACATCGCTCACCAGGACGTCGTAAGCGTTGAGCTCGCCGACCGAGATCACGTGGACCGAAGGCAGGTTGCGGAACGAGCGGGCGGCCACTGCGTCGTCGCGGCTGAGGACCACGAGGGCCCGGCCGGTGACGCCGAGGGCCTCGAGGGCCAAGCGGGCGCCCTTGGTGGTCGGGGCGTCAAAGGCCCAGGAGTCGACCACCAGGACCTTGCCGTCGGCGGCGCGGTCCGACAGGGCCGAGCGCAGGGCCAGGCGGACCATCTTCTTGGGCGTCTTCTGGGCGTAGGAGCGGGGTTTGGGCCCGAGGGCCACGCCACCGCCGCGCCAGATCGGCGACCGGCTGGAGCCGGCCCGGGCCCGGCCGGTGCCCTTCTGGGCCCACGGCTTGGCGCCGCCGCCTCGCGACTCCGAGCGGGTCTTGGTGGACTGGGTGCCCGACCGGCGGGCGGCGAGCTGGGCGGTGACCACCTGGGCCATCACCGAGACGTTGGGCTCGAGGCCGAACACGGCCTGGTCGAGCTCGACGGAGCCGGCCTTGGTGCCGGCGGGGCTGAGCACGTCGACGCTGGTCATCGGTTGGTCCCGCCCTTCACGGCGTTGCGGATCAGGACGAGCCCGCCCTTGGGGCCGGGCACCGCACCCTTGACCAGGAGCAGGTTGCGCTCGGCGTCGGACGACACGATGGTGAGGTTCAGCGTCGTCACCTTCTCGCCGCCCATCCGGCCAGCCATGCGTTGGCCCTTGAAGACCCGGGCCGGGGTGGCGCACTGGCCGATGGCGCCAGGAGCGCGGTGGACGCGGTGGGCGCCGTGGCTGGCCCGCTGGCCGGCGAAGCCGTGGCGCTTCATGACGCCGGCGAAGCCCTTGCCCTTGCTCACCGCGGTCACGTCGATGAGGTCGCCGTCGGCCAGGGTGGAGACGCCGATCTCCTGGCCGATCTCGTAGCCCGTCACGTCGTCGAGGCGCAGCTCCACCAGGCGGGTGCCCGGGTCGACGCCGGCCTTGGCGTACTGGCCGGCGACCGGCTTGGTGAGCTTGGTGGCCTTCTTCTGGCCGAAGGTGACCTGCAGGGCGCTGTAGCCGTCGGTCTCGGGGGTGCGGATCTGCACCACGCGCACGGGCTCCACGGCGAGGACGGTGACCGGGATCATCCGGTTCTGGTCGTCCCAGACCTGCGTCATGCCGACCTTCTGGCCGACGATTGCTTTGGTT
>JAABUN010000345.1_pt1 | contig 120730 bp, 107 predicted proteins | sample 5559311 | NCBI WGS metagenome assembly JAABUN01 (sample SAMN10711877, study PRJNA513370) | rock metagenome | isolation source: Antarctica rocks | place: Antarctica: Victoria Land, Siegfried Peak sud | reverse complement strand
CAAATGCAGGTGTTTGTTCATATCGTAGATGTGGCAGACAAGCAGATAAATTTCGATTAGTTTAGTTTTCACACAAACATTCTATCGAAGTTCTGTTTGCTGCCTAATTTACTATTGATTCACATAATATATAAAATAAATATAAAAAAAGCCTCGCTGTGTCAAATTTTTCGGCGAGGCTTTTTTTATATTTATAAACCGCAATCTATTTTGTTACCCACTCACCCATCTTTCTAAACTTTCCGTAACGCAGCTTCATCCGACTTTCCACATCTAATTTATCTAATTCGCGCAAATTGCGGATTAATGCTTGCTTTAAGTTTCGCGCCGTCGTTTCAAAGCTTGTTTCTTTATCGGATTCTCCATCAGATTTGATTTTCCAGTCAGTCGGCTCCCGCACAACCTCGTCAATCAGATTGTATTTTTTCATATCGGTTGCCGTCAACCGCAGACACTCCGCCGCCCGGTCGGCTCGCGCCGCATCCTTCCAGAGGATGGCGGCACAACCTTCGGGCGTGATAACCGAATAGACGGCATTTTCCATCATTAAAACACGGTCTCCCATACCGATGGCTAAAGCTCCGCCCGAACCGCCTTCACCCAAAACGACCGTAATTGTAGAAACCTTCAAATTTACCATTTCGCGCAAATTGTAGGCTATCGCTTCGGCTTGCCCCCGCTCCTCAGCATCGATTCCAGGATATGCCCCGGGCGTATCTATAAAACAAATTATAGGTCTGCCGAATTTTTCACCCAGTTTCATAACCCGTAAGGCTTTTCGATAACCTTCCGGCTTAGGCATTCCGAAATTTCTGATTCGTCTCTGATTAGTGTCACGCCCTTTTTGCTGACCGATAACGACGACTTCCGTATTATCTATTTTGGCGAATCCGCATACTAATGCCGCATCTTCGGCATATCGGCGGTCGCCGTGTATTTCAATGAACTCGGCAAAAATATGTGAAAGCAGGTCCAGCGTATAGGGTCTTTCGGGATGTCTCGCTACCTGTACCCGTTCAAAAGCATTTTTTTCTGATTTATCCATATTATATAATTTCGCGCGCTGTCTTTTCCTCCGCAAATTGCTTTGCGAATATATCCATTGATTCGATTTACAAAACTACAAAATCCAATTTACTTGACAACCTTTTTCAATCAATTCATTCTCGAGACGGCTGCTGCCTTGAATTCGCAACGGCTGTGATTGAAGTTTCAGCTTCAGTCGATTGTCCAATAAAATTTCCAAGTCTACTTCACAACTACCTTTATCACGGCTCAGAATTGTAAATAAATCTTCCAAAAAATTTTCACCCGGACTTTTTCTCGGTAGAATTATCGAAGCGCGGCGAGCTTTGAGCGGAAGCGCATCGGCTAATTTTCTTGCATCTTCCAAAATTATGGTAATCTCCTGTCCTTCGCTGGATTCGACTCTGCCTTCGATAATCAGTAATTCATCGTCCCTTAAAATGTGAGAATTCTTGGCAAAGGCTTCAGCCCAAGCCAGGCATTTGACACCGCCGGATTGGTCTTCAAACCGAAAAACACAAAAACGGTTTCCTTTTTTACTATGCCGAACCTGCATGCCTGAAACGATACCGGCTAAAACTATTTTATCTCCCGGCTTGATAACTTCAATTTCCGCGACATTGAAAATCTTGAGCGCGGAAAGAACTTGTTTGTAAGTGTCCAGTGGGTGATTCGATAAATAAAAACCAATCGCCGCTTTTTCCTGCTTGGACAGTTCGGCGGATGACCACGCGGGAACTTCCTTAGATTGACCCTTTATCTCATTTCGTGATGTTTCCACCGCACCGAAAAGGTCATTCTGACCTCTGATTTTATTTTGCCAAACCTTTTGACCGTGTGAGAAAGCGGCATCCAGATCGGAAAACAGGCTCGCTCTCCACTGAAATACGGTTGTCTCGGGCGGCATCAACGTATCGAAAGCACCGGCTGAAATCAAACTTTCCAAGCCTCTACGATTCAGAAAACCTTGGTCGAGTCTGGATGTGAAATCAAAGAGGGAAGTGAATTTTCCGCCTATTCTCGCTTCGATGATTGTTTGAATACCGGAAGCTCCGAGACCTTTGATGGCACTCAAACCGAATCTGACGGCGTTATCGAGCGGCGTAAAGTCGGCATCACTCTCATTTATATCCGGCGGTAGAAATCCCAAGCCGGTCGAGCGCAACTCGCTGGAATATTTGTAAATTTTTGTCGTATCATTTGATTCATTAGTTAAAACAGCCGCATAAAAATAAGCAGGGTAATGCGCTTTAAGATAAGCAGTTTGATAAGCAAGATAAGCATACGCTACACTATGGCTTCGGTTGAAACCATAGTCGGCAAATTGCGCCATTAACTTAAATATTTCAGTCGCTTTTTCACGATTTATTTGGCGGGCGACCGCTCCGCCAATAAATTTTTCTTCGTGCATCGCCATCTCCTCGCGCTTCTTCTTACCCATTGCCCGGCGCATCATATCGGCTTCACCCAAGCTATACCCGGCGAGCTTTTGCGCAAGCTGCATAATTTGCTCTTGATAAACTAGAATTCCGTAAGTATTGCTGAGAATTTCCTTCATTTCCGGCACGATATACTGCACCCTTTTTTCACCGCGATGACGAGCGATAAAATCATCGACCATTCCGCCATCCAATGGACCCGGACGATACAGGGCATTTAAGGCTGCCAAATCCTCGAGTTCCCTGGGTTTCAGTCGCCTGCAAATCTCCTGCATTCCGGCGGATTCAAATTGAAAAATCGCTTCGGTTCGACCATCGCCGAAGAGCGACAATGTTCTTTCGTCATCAAGCGGAATTTTTGTCCAATCAATTTCTATATTAATTTTTTGCTTAATGCTGTTTAAGCAGTCGCTTATAATTGTTAAGGTTGTTAAAGCAAGAAAATCCATCTTAAGCATTCCGACTTTTTCAAGGTCGTTCATTGAATACTGACTGGTTAATTCGTTTTTTGCCGAGTATGAAACCGGAACCAGTTCATGTAGGGGCTTTGGTGAGATGACCACTCCCGCGGCGTGAACCGAGGAGTGTCTGGCGCATCCTTCCAGTCTGAGAGCTAAATCCACTAAATCCCTGACCTTCTCGTCCGTTTCCATTGCCTTTTTCAAATCAGAAACCTGTTCTATCGCCTGCGAAATACTGATGTTCCGCCCGCGCACCGGCGGCGGTATCATCTTGGCAATCTTTTCCACATCCCCGTACGGCATATTTAAGGCTCTGCCGACATCTTTAATCGCGGCTTTTGAAGCCATCGTTCCGAAAGTTATTATCTGACAGACCGATTCTCGCCCGTAAAATTCCGTGACGTGATTGATAACCTCGGCTCTGCCGCGTACGCAGAAGTCTATATCGATATCCGGCATTGATACTCGCTCCGGGTTTAAGAATCTTTCAAACAGTAAATCATATTGAATCGGGTCGACATCGGTTATCTCCAGGCAGTATGCCACCAAAGAACCCGCCGCCGAACCGCGTCCCGGTCCGACCGGTATGTTTTTACTTTTTGCGAAACGTATAAAATCCCAGACAATCAAAAAATAGCCGGGAAACTCCATATTTTTTATCGTCTCGATTTCCTTTTCGATACGTTGACGATAATCGGCGATCGAGTATTTTAATTTGCCCTGGATTTGAAGCGGCATCCATACTTTATTTTTACGGTTTTCAAAGCCTTCCAACACAACCTTCTCAAAATAATCGTTCGTATCAATCGAATCGGAATTCGCCGGAATCGGGTAAGCCGGCAGCGCGAGTTTTGCTTCCTTTGGAAATTCGACCGCGCATTGTTCGGCTATTCGACAAGTTTCCGATAACGAGTCGGGAAGTTCTCTCCCGAAAATCTCCCACATTTCCTCACCGGTGCGGACAAAAAAATTCTGACCGCCCAAAACGCTCCGCGTTCCGTCCTGAATGGTTTTGCCTTCTCCGATACAAAGTAAAATTTCGTGCGCTCTCGAATCTTCTTGTCTGAGGTAATGAGCTTCATTGGTGGCGACAAGCGGAATTTCAGATTTTTTTGAAAGTTCTACCAGATTTTTTTGAATCTTCTTTTCTTCCGGCAGATTGTGGTCTTGAATCTCTATATAAAAATTACCTTTGCCGAAAATATCTTCCAGCAGCTTGGCGTTTTGTAATGCCTTTTCACTGTTTTCATATTTTAAGTGATGCCATATCGCACCGTAAAACCCGGATGATAAACCGATTAAGCCCTTGCTTTTCGCGGCTAAAATTTCCAGATCTATTCGCGGCTTGTGATATAAGCCGTCGGTGTAAGCTTTGGATGCCAAATATGCCAGATTGAAATAACCTTCCAAATCTTTTGCCAGAAGGACAATGTGGTAATAAGGTCTCTCACCACTTTTTACGCTCGATTCGCGGTCGAAGCGGCTTCCGAACGTGAGGTATGCTTCGTAACCGATAATCGGGCGCAGATTCGCGGCTTTCATATTGTTATAAAAGGCGATTACGCCGAACATATTACCGAAATCGGTAACGGCGCATGACTGCATACCGGTTTCCGTCAGATGTTTTACAAGCGGTTTGATTTGGATTGCGCTTTGCAAAAGGCTATAATCGGTGTGCAAATGCAGGTGAACAAAATCTTTCGGTTTATACTGTATATTCATATTTAAGTTTTGCGCCGCTATCAATTATAATAATTATCAGAAGTTTTATGAAGAAAGTTTATCTCGAAACCTTCGGCTGTCAAATGAATGTTTCCGATTCGGAAAGAATCGCGTCTGTTCTCGCGTCAGACGGCTTTGAAATGACGCCGGATGAAAATATCGCCGATGTCGTTTTATTTAATACTTGTTCAGTCAGGGAAAAAGCGGAACACAAACTTTACTCGAGAGTCGGTCAAATTCGCAAATCCGCCAATCGAAATCCGGTAGTCGGCGTATTGGGCTGCGTTGCGCAATTGGAAGGCGAGACGCTTTTTAAAAAATCCGACGGAATTGATTTTGTATTGGGAACACAAGCCGTCGGTCGCATCTCACAGGCAATCGAAAATGTCTTTGACGGGCAAAAACATTTTGTCGATTTGGAAAAAAGAGAAGAAAATTACGATTGGTCTGTTGCCGAAAATCAGAGACATTCACCATATGTCGCTTTTATTCCGATAATCGAAGGCTGTAATAAATTTTGCACTTACTGCATCGTTCCTTTTTCCAGAGGCAGAGAGAGAAGTTTGCCCGCTGCCGATATTATTCGGCACGTCATAAAATTGCGCCGCCAAGGCATCAAGGAAGTTCACCTGATTGGTCAAAATGTCAATAGCTATCGTCCGTCCGGCGATTCTGAGCTTGAAAAATTTCGCGGGGCAACCGCTTTTTCAAAACTTCTCAGAGCAGTTGCGCAAACCGGTCTGGAACGTATAAAATTTACAACTTCTTTTCCCAGAGATTTTCATCCCGATATTGTCGAAGCCGTCAATGAAAATGAAAATCTTTGTAATTGGGTGCATCTACCGGTGCAATCCGGGAGTAATGAAGTTTTAAGAGCGATGCGGCGCGGTCATACTATCGAAAGTTATTTCAAAAAAATCGATATAATTAAAAATTCTCCGAGAAGGCTTTCATTGACTACCGATATAATCGTCGGTTTTTCGGGCGAAACCGAGAAGGATTTTCAAGACACTTTAAAGATGATTGAATATTGCCGGTTCGACAGTTCTTATATTTTCAAGTATTCTCCGAGACCCGGCACACCGGCTTTCGATATTGCCGATGATGTTTCTGCTTCCGAGAAAAAAGAACGCTTTATGGAATTAGACGGATTACAAAAGCTAAATCAACAAGAAATTTTTAAATCGTATATAAATCGAACGGTCAAAGTGCTGGTCGAAAAAGTTTCCGTTAAAGACAGTTCTGAATATTCAGGTCATTCGACTTGTCAAAAAGTCGTTAATTTCAAAGGTTCGGGCGAATTATTAGGTAAGATTGTCAATATTAAAATTACTGAAGCAAAAGTAAATACATTGTTCGGTTGTGTAATTTAGTTTTTTATAGTTTTTTATAAATAAATTGATATGTTAGTTGAAGTAAAAATAGGCGCGCTGATCATGGACCCAAACACGAATACTCCGATTGTGGTCTTAAAGGGCATTGACTCCGATACGATTTTGCCTATTTGGGTTGGGGCATATGAAGCTAACGCGATTGCTTTGGAAATTGAGAAAATTGTGCCTCAACGTCCGATGACACACGATTTATTAAGGAATTTTATTGTCGAAACCGGATTTCACCTTCAAAGAATTACCATTACCGAGCTTCGTGACAATACGTTTTATGCTTTGATCGAGCTGATCGATAATCAGGAGAATTTATTAACTCTCGATTCGCGCCCGTCTGACGCGATTGCCTTGGCGGTTCGGCTGGATTGCGCGATTTTTGTCGAACAAAATGTTTTGGATATTTCAGCCTCGACGGTCAAAACTGATTCGGAAGCCGATGACGAGGCTGCATCGGCTTCCGAAGACTGGCCTGATCTAATCGGCTAATAAACGAGTAAATACAAGTGGCTTTGTTGCATAAATAATTTGTTATTTTTAGTTTAAGTAATCAATAAATGCCAAAATAACGCCAAAACAGCAATTTTCTGGTTTTTGTATTTTCTAAACTCTTGAAAACAAATGAGTAATTTATGCAACAAAGCCAATACAAGTTGTAAATATAAAAGAATGGTAATTGTCATTGCTAATCAAAAGGGCGGCGTAGGTAAAACGACAACCGCTATAAATTTATCAGCCGCTTGTGCTATGCAGGGAAAAAGAGTTCTTTTAATCGACCTCGACCCGCAGGGAAATACATCGCTGTCTTTTGTCGAACCTTCAAATATTGACCAAAGCGCATTTGAACTTTTCACCGAAGTTAATCAACCTCTGGAAAATCTTATATATCCCACAAAGGTTGAAAAACTTGAAATAATTCCCTCCAAGATAAATTTAGCTAAACTCGAAGCAAAACTTGTTGGAGATTTCGATGCAATATTTCGCCTTAGGGATAGAATTGAACAAATCCGTTCAAATTATGATTTGATATTTATTGATACTCCGCCGACTTTAGGTTTAATCACCGTCAATGCTCTAGTTGCCGCGACGTATGTATTAATTCCAATTCAATCTTCCTATTTTGCCTTAGAGGGAACTGATGACCTTTTGGAAACTGTCGAAAAAGTCCGTTCTCGACCAAACCCTGAGTTAGAATTGCTCGGAGTCGTGGTAACTCTATTTGACAAGCGAACGGCACTCTCAAAAGATGTCGAAGCTCAAATCCGCGAGGTTTTTGGCGAGAAAGCCTTTAAAACAGTTATCACCAGAAGCGTTAGGTTAGAGGAATCACCGGCTCACAAAGAAACAATTTTCACATTTTCACCCAAATCATCCGGTGCGATAGAATATCAGAATTTAAGTAAGGAGGTACTAAGGCGTGTCCAAAAGAGGTTTGCCATTGGGCGTTAAAATGCGTCATGATTCGCATTATGTAGAAGAATTTGCACGAACGACTCGTTCGGTCGGCAGAGTTATTCCGATTAATCAAATTGCGCCAAACCCGGAACAACCCCGTGTGGATGTCGGTGATTTGACGGAATTGTCGAGTTCCATCGAACAAAACGGAGTACTCGAACCACTTCTTGTCAAACCGAACGGAAACGGGACTTGGATGATTATTGCAGGTGAAAGGCGTTGGCGGGCGGCAAACTTAGCAGGCTTAACTGAAGTTCCTTGTATCGAATTGGATATTGATGAAAAATCAATTGCCGAAATTGCGCTCATTGAAAACCTTCAAAGAAAGGATTTAACCATTTGGGAGGAAGCGGATGGCTTTGCCTATTTAATCGAGCGTTTTGGTTATACACACGAAGAAATCGCAAAAAAAATCGGTAAAAGCCGAACGACCGTTACCGAATCGATGGCAATCGCCGGACTTCCTGAATCTATCCGCCTAAAATGTCGTCAAAATGAAATTACTGCCAAATCAACTTTGCTGGAGATTGCCCGCCAATTTGATGAAGAAGCGATGCACGACTTCCTGAATAATGTCGGAACAAAGGGTTATAAGCGGCAAAAAGATTTATCACAGGCAAAATCAAAAGTTAAATTAAAGCAAACTAATCAAACCGAAGAGATAATATCAGATACAAATACAAAGGAAAAAACTTTTATATATAAATCGGCGAATAAAGATTTTACTTTGGAAATTTCTTTTAATAATATAAAAGGCTTTGACAATAGAGATGTTTTGCGGGCATTGAAAGAAGTTTTCGTCAATACTAAAAAGTCTGAATAGATTATTTTTATCATTAAAGTTCCATAAGTTCCAAATTTTATCTATCGAAATAACATAATCTTTATTATCGGACGCTATGCGTATGTTATTCTTTTTTCTTGAATTGCCATCAACCTCTTACCTTTTGACACTCAACTGATAAAAAGATAGAATTTCCCTTTTGCAATCTCAACTGAGATTTTAATTTTTCATCTTATTATAAGGAGTTACAAACGATTTGAGTAACGCAAATTTTTTATTTACTTCCGAATCCGTCACGGAAGGACATCCCGACAAAATCGCCGACCAGATTTCTGACGCGGTTTTGGATGCGATTTTAGAACAAGACCCTACCGCCAGAGTTGCTTGTGAAACTTTGGTAACAACCGGTTTGGCAGTTGTCGCCGGTGAAATTACAACTTCGGCAAGAATAAATTATAAACAAATTATCCGCGATACAATCGATGAAATTGGTTACAACAACGCAGAATACGGGTATGATTCAAATACTTGCAGTGTGATTGATGCCATCGGCACGCAATCGCCGGACATCGCGCAAGGTGTCGATACCGGTGGCGCGGGCGACCAGGGCTTGATGTTTGGTTTTGCTTGCAATGAAACCGATGAATTAATGCCTCTGCCGATTCAATTAGCGCACAATTTGACCAGAAAACTTTCCGAGTCGCGGCGAAGCGGCGAACTTTCCTACTTGCGCCCTGACGGAAAATCGCAGGTGACGGTTGAATATCGGGACGGCAAACCGTTTCGCGTCGAAGCCGTCGTTATTTCCACGCAGCACGCCGAAGAAGTTTCAACCGAAAAACTCCGCGCCGACGTATTGGAAAAAATCATCAAAACAACCGTTCCGGCGAATCTGCTTGACGGAGAAACAAAATATCATATCAACCCGACGGGACGTTTTGTCATCGGCGGTCCGATGGGCGATGCCGGCGTAACCGGGCGTAAAATTATCGTCGACACCTACGGCGGTTATGCTCCGCACGGCGGCGGCGCGTTTTCCGGCAAAGACCCGACGAAGGTTGACCGTTCCGCCGCTTATATGGCGCGTTACATTGCTAAAAACATTGTTGCCGCGGGTTTGGCTGAAAAATGTACTGTCCAGCTTGCCTATGCTATCGGTGTCGCCGAGCCTGTTTCGGTTCGAGTCGACACGCACGGAACGGGCAGAGTTGACGAAGATAAACTTTCGGAAGTCGTCCGTAAAAACTTTGAGTTAACGCCGAAAGGCATTATCGAAATGCTCGATTTACGCCGTCCGATTTTTAAGGCAACAGCTAGATTCGGGCATTTCGGGCGTACCAACAACGAATTTACTTGGGAGAAAACCGACAAAGCCGACGCTCTGCTCAATGCTTTGAGTGCGGCAATTGGTGTCTGACAAAATAATCTTAATGATAAGTGATTTTGACGAATAAATGATTTCGATGAATAAACATTTATTCGCTTGAATCAACTACCATTATTTAATTTTCTAAATTTTTATAAAAAACTATTATGGCTAAAGAAGGAATTTCAATGGAATACGATATAAAGGACATTAATCTTGCTCCGCAAGGCAAACAAAGAATCGAATGGGCTGATCGGGAAATGCCTGTTCTGCGATTAATCCGCGAGCGTTTTGAAGCGGAAAAGCCGCTTGAAGGCGTTCGGCTCGTGGCTTGCGCGCACATTACTACCGAGACGGCTAATTTAGCCAGAACGCTTCAAGCAGGCGGCGCGGAAGCGATTCTTATCGCCTCAAATCCGCTTTCGACGCAAGATGATGTCGCGGCTTCACTTGTTGCCGACTGGGGCATTCCGGTTTTTGCGATGAAGGGCGAATCAACTGAAACTTATATGCGTCACGTGCGAATGGCTCTGGAAACGAATCCGAATATTATTATTGATGACGGCTCGGATGTCGTAGCGACGATGCTCAAGGAAAAACCCGAATTGGCGCAAACAATTATCGGCACAACCGAAGAAACTACGACCGGCATCGTTCGTCTTCAGGCAATGGCAAAAGCGGGTGTATTAAACTTCCCCGCAATGGCTGTCAACGACGCGCAGACCAAACATTTCTTCGATAATCGTTACGGCACGGGTCAATCAACGCTCGACGGAATTATTCGCGCTACCAATATACTTTTAGCCGGAAAGAATTTTGTCGTCGTCGGTTACGGCTGGTGCGGAAAAGGCTGCGCGATGCGCGCGCGCGGACTCGGCGCGAATGTTATTATTACTGAAATTGACCCGATTAAAGCTATTGAAGGCGTTATGGACGGATTCCGCGTTCTCCCAATGAGCGAAGCGGCAAAAATCGGGGATTTCTTTGTGACGGTAACCGGCAACCGGCACGTTATCGACAAGGAACATTTTGAAGCAATGAAGGACGGCGCGATTGTCGCTAACAGCGGACATTTTGACCTTGAGCTTAATCTCGAAGCGTTACGCGAAATGTCCACGGATGTTATCAATCGCCGTCCTTTTGTCGAAGAATATATCGGGGAAAACGGTAAAACCGTGATTGTCCTCGGCGAAGGTCGTCTAATCAATTTGGCGGCGGCTGAAGGTCATCCGGCGAGCGTGATGGATATGAGTTTTGCCAACCAAGCTCTTTCGACGGAATACCTCGTCAAAAATCAAGGTATGCTGGGCGGCGGCGTTCACGTTTTGCCGTCGGAGGTAGACCAGGAAATCGCCAGTTTGAAACTGAACTCGCTCGGCATTTCCATCGATACTTTAACACCGGAAATGGTCGAGTATATGTCAAGTTGGGAAACTGGAACATAAGATAAACTTTATCATAAAAAAAAGCGCGAATTCGGCAAAAGATTCGCGCTTTTTTATGTTCTGACTTTCGACAATAGAGCTATGCCTAGCAGCGAAAATAAGAATAACGGAGTCCAAATCGCCAATGTCGGATACAAAAATCCGTTAATACCGAATTGCTCGAAAGTATTGGTAAATCCCATAAACAAAAGCCAGATACCGATTGCATAGCCGATAGTTACAACCTTCCCTTTGCGATTCAAAGACAGGGCAAACGGCGCGGTGAAAAGCGCAATTACAAAAGGTAGAAACGGCGTTGAGTATTTTTTTTCCAGAGCGACTTCATAATCATTTTGTTCGTTTTCACCGTCGGCGATTTGTTTGTTTAACATTTGCGAGTCCAGATGGCTCGGTTTCTCATACAAATTATCAAACGGGCTTGAATTTTCGGCTAATTCCCCGTTCAAAACCTGTGTAGTTTCAATTTTATCGTTTTTCCAAATGGTTTTTTCCGCGAATTCGGCGAATTTTATTTTGTCTTTTGACCATATCGCTTCTTTCGTCCGGTAGACAGCTTGCAGTCTTGCATCGTGGTCGGAAAATTCATAAATGTTGAGATTTTTTACCTTTTGAAATTTTTCCGTTCTGTTTTCATCCAATTCAAACGAATAGATTCGTTTGTCGTTCGCCACCCAAGACTTTCCGGTTCTTTTAGACAGAATTCCGCGGCTGCGGATTTGTTCTCTTAATTTATCCTGTATCTGATTGGTTGCGGGTAAAACTCTTTCCTGCAATTCCCAATTAACAAAACCGATTAGCATCATCAAGATAAAACACGGAAGTAAAAGCCGATAGACACTTTGACCCGCCGCCATCCAGGTAACAACTTCATTTTGCCTCGATTTGATAACGAAGGTTGCTAAAATGGCAATCATCAATGCCGATGGCGCAAGCTGAATATAAACGTATGGCAAAAGAAAAAAGAAATATCTTGCGAGCAGTTCAAATCCATTGTTTAAATCCGCTACAAACTTCCAAAGCTCAAAAACGGTAAAAATTAAATAAATGAATGTTAAAGAGAAAAAGGTTAATAGAAAATATCTGAATAGATTAAAAACTATATCGAAATCTAAAATGCCGGTTGATAAATTCAGATAAAAAACTTTCTTTGAAACTTTATTCAAATTAAACGGACGATTTACTTTAAATATATTTCCGATACTACCAAGAATTTTTTTAGAAAAAAGACGCGCCGAAGAATTAAAATACAGAATAATTAGAAAACTGGTCAAAATTGGTAAAAGACCGGCAGTAAGCACGCTGATTATATTTGTTCTTGCAAGTTGTTCGCCGAGAAGAGCGATTAAATAATATGTTATTAAACTTCCCAGAGCCAAAAAAACCCCGAATCCTTTGCCTCCGCGATTGAATCTGAGAACCAGAGCAGTCCCCAAAAGTGCAAAAATTAAAGGTGTTATTGAGAGAACAATTCTTCGCTGAAAAACTATTTCGGCTTCGGTTTTCTCTTTCCCTTCTTTGGTTTTTGCAAAACTCGCTAATTCTTTTATGCCCAACTCTTCGGGAGTTACCTCCCGATTGCTCAACTTTTGAATTAATTCACCGCGTTTTGTTTTAACCGCGTATCTGATCTGACCAACGTTTTCATTAATTGTTTTAACTTGTGTATTTTCGGTCGAAAAGGTATTGACGACGGCATTTTCCAATACCAATTCAGATATTGCACCCTTATTATCAATTCTGCCACTTCTAGATGTTATCAGACGCAGCTGTTTATTTTCAGGGTTTTCGCTGAATATAAAGACATTTCTCCAAGTTCCTTTCTCAAAATCTCCGTCCTTGACATAAATTGTCAGACCGTCTATTTCCGTATTGAAGACACCGGGTTCAATTGGCGATTCGAGTTTGTAGATAGCTGTTTGAATAGCAATTTTGCGGACAATTTGGGCAGCAAACGGTATCCCGTAGATATTGACAAGAAATGTGAAACTGGATAACAAAATGCCAAAAATTAAAATCGGAATTGTTATTTGAAGAGTTCCGACACCAGCCGTGCGGATTGCTATCAGTTCACTATCACCCCGCATTTTTGACAGACCGATAACGACTCCGATTAAAACCGCCATCGGACAAGTAAAGGCGATCACATTCGGGACAAGCGCGAAGGTCAACTGCCAAATCAAATTTTTGGGAATGTTTGAGCTAAAGAAAATATCGGAATAACGACCGGCTTGCTGGACAAATAATATAACGCTTAATAAAGTCCAGGCGAATAAAAAATAAGGAAGAACGGCGCGCACCAAATAGCTTGAAATTAACCAGCCGAAACGATTCATTTTTATCAAGTGCCTGCTAACGATTTTTTCTCGGCATTTATATCTCTGCCGAGAATATTTGAAATAATTCGTTTTAAAGTATTCGAGACTTCCCTGACATTTTTTTCTTTGTTTGCAGCAAATTCGACAAACCTTCCCGGTGATAATTTTTGTGCGTTTTTAAAGATTTGTCTTTCCGCCGCGGAAATCTGCCAATCATTTCGTCCTTTTTGACAACTCTGGCATTGAAGATGAAAATTTATCCGCAAAGCGGCTTTTTCATCAGTGCCGAATTCCCTTTTACAATTGTCGCATCTGTCCCAATCCGGTAAATAACCGCCCAGCCGAAGTATCCAAAGCTCGAAATAAACAACTGTGCCGTCGAGATTTTGCGGATTTTCAGAAGCCGTTTCAAGACAGACTTTTGCCATCCGGTAAAGTTTTTCATTCGGGTCGTGCGGCGGGGCAAATTCAACCAACAACTCGACTAGATATGCAAATTTTTCAAAAAATTCCGGGTCGCTCGCCTTTTCAAAATAGGATTTTATTAACTCGATTTGGCTTATCGAAACAAGTTCTCTTTCTTCCTTTTGAAAATATGAAATCTGGACGACCGAAAATGGTTCTAAACCGCCGCCGAAACGACTTTTTAAGCGTTTTGCCCCTTTTGCGACACCGCGCACCAGTCCTTCGTTTTGAGTCAGCAAAACAACGATTTTATCGGCTTCCGCCAAGTTGTAACTTTTTAAAACTAATCCTTCCGTTTCAACTAAACCCATTTATTACTACCTAGGCAAAAAATAAAAAATCCAGGCTAAAACTAAGCTAATCAAAATAAATTGAGCAAAAAATTTTAACCCGTAAATAAATTTTTCTCTGGACTCTCCGTTTGTAAAAACCCCGAAAGCGATTGATACGAAAAATGCAAATCCGACCAAATATAGAAAGTGAATCATTTTTTCCTCCCTAAATTGATGTCAATCGAATCTAAAATTGCCAAGAAATTCAGCAGACCGGCAATTTCCAAAAATCTTCCGCCATATTCAAATGTCGACCAAGCAGCGACATTCGGTAGCGGGCTTGCTGACAAAAGAAAACTTATAATTGCGCCCAAGCCGTTACCCAACCTTGCAAATACATTTAACAAGTAAAGCAATGCTCCGTCCTTAAAATCAAAACCGGGATAATACGCGCCGCCACTGACAATAGCGATTATAAACATTGTCCAAATTACAGCCCCGATAATTATTCCTCTCTTCCAGCGTCGCTGTAATATGTATCCGGCACCGGGGAAAAGCCACGATATTACACCGACAAAATACGGATTATCCATTTATATTACCCTCAATCTTTTAAGCTAAAACATAAATTGCCTGAGAACCGACATTTGATTGTCAACCGAGATAGCTTTTCATAAAAATTTCTAAAATTCTTATTTTTTGTTTTTCTACAATTTACTTTAGAATTTCAATATAAAACATATTTTTCTCTTAGTTTCCTGAAGTCTTCTACGTCTTTTTGCCACGAAAGTTTTATATCTTTTACAGAACTGCTGTTTTCAATCATATTTCGGGTCTTTTCTGTTCCGGCAATAACATCAAATGGATTTCGGTCAAACACATACTCGTAAGGCGAATTCTTCCAATTGAATTCAGCGGGATATAAATCAATGACTGTTTTGACCATGGCAAGCCCGGTTATAACAGGCTCAAAGGCTTCCCTGTCCAAAATATGTACGAATACTCCACCGCAAGTCTTACCCATATATTTTTGAAAAGTGGGCAAAAAATTAATCGGTCTAAAATAAACACCTGGGAGTCCCAGAGAAGCAAGAGCGTCTGCATATTCCTTTGCATCAATATACGGCGCGCCGACAATTTCAAACGGGCGGGTTGTTCCGCGCCCTTCCGAGACTTGAGTTCCCTCAAAATAAACTGTCGCCGGAAAAACAATGGTGGTATCAACCGTCGGTATATTAGGCGACGGCATTACCCACGGCGCATCAGTTTCATCACAGAAATCCCCGCGCTTCCAGCCGTCCATTGAAATGACTTCCAATTCGCAGTTTATCCCGAATTCGCGGTTGAACAAATTTGCCAGCTCACCGACGGTCAATCCGTGTCGCATCGGAATCGGATATTGTCCGACAAACGACTCGTGTCCCTTTTCCAGCATATTCCCTTCGACGGCAACGCCGCCAATCGGGTTCGGACGATCCAAAACAAGCATCTTTTTGCCGAATTTCGCGCAGGCAATCATCGAATTCGCCATTGTATAGATGAATGTGTAGACGCGGCATCCGACATCTTGTAAATCAAAAACCAAAGCATCTAAACCCGAAAGCATTTCTTCAGTCGGCTCGCGTGTTTCACTGTAAAGCGAATAAATCGGCAAACCTGTCGTCCGGTCAATCGTATGCGATGTTTCAATCATATTATCCTGAACATCTCCGCGAATACCATGTTGCGGTCCGAATAATTTAACCAGATTTATTCCTCTATTTTCATAAAATAAATCTGCCGCGTGTTGAAACTGGCAGTTGACCGATGCTTGATTACAAATCAAACCGACTCGAAGATTTTTCAACGTATCAAGTCGTTCACTTAAAATTCTTTCGAGTCCTAATTTGACAGGTTTTTGTTGGAGTTTTGCCACAATTTCCTATTTTCTCTCTAAGCTAAATTCAGAACACTTTCTCACGAACATTTGAAAAATGTTTTTTGATAAATCATCAAACTTCCAAGATAATTCAGGATGCCATTGAACGCCAAATACAAATCTGTCTTCTCTGGTATCTTCGATGCTTTCAATTACGCCGTCCTTTGCCCAAGATGTCGCCAACAAATTTTTACCGATACTTTTAATTGCTTGATGATGAGAGGAATTCACTTTAACTTCATTTTTCGTTATCAGACGCGAAAGTATGTTATTTTCCTTTATATCCAGATTATGCGAATTTCTTTTAACCGGCTTACCATGTTCGTGTTTTATGCAATTCTCAATTTGAGAATCTATGTCTTGAATAAGCGTTCCGCCACGCGCGACATTTAGAATTTGCATACCGAAGCAAATTGCCAAAACAGGAATTTTCAATCGTTCTGCTTCGTTTAGTACAAGTAAATCTGTTTCATCTTTTTCAGGAACGACTCCACCTAATTTCGGTAGCGGTTCTTCACCGTAAATCAACGGGTCAATATCAGAATCGCTTCCTGGCAGTAAAATACCGTCTAATATATTTAAGGCTTCGACAATATATTCTTTTTTTGGAATTAAAGGAATATGAAGCGGTATTGCGCCAAAATTTTCTAACGCTTCGCTGTAATCGCGTCCGAGATAGAAACGATTTGTTTCCAATTCGATCCGCATTGTAATTCCGATTCTCGGTCTGTTCTTCATACACATTACAATGTTCAAACTTTTTTCGGTCTTCTGTCAATTTGAGCATTTCAATTTAAAGATTTATCATTGATATTTTTATGAAACGCAAAGATGATTTACAAAAAATAAGGTCGACAACCGTTTTGTTGGTCAACCGCGACGGTAAAACGGCAATGGCTGGCGACGGGCAAGTTACTTTAGGCGAAACGGTTATCAAAGGAAATGCACGAAAAGTGAGACGGATTTTTAATGATAATATTTTAGTCGGATTTGCCGGTGCGACCGCCGATGCCTTTTCGCTTTTATCAAAATTTGAAATCAAACTCGAACAATTTCAAGGGCAGCTCGAACGCGCCGCTATCGAGTTGAGCAAAGACTGGCGAACGGATAAATATCTGCGGCATTTGGAAGCTCTCTTGATTGTCGCTGACAAAAATAACTCCTTTTTAATTTCCGGCAAAGGTGATGTAATTTCATCCGATGACGGATTACTGTCGGTCGGCTCAGGCAGTATGTTCGCACTTGCCGCCGCCCGTGCGTTACGCAAACACACCGAACTTTCGGCACGGGAAATTGCAATCGAATCTCTGGAAATTGCGAGCGAAATTTGCATTTACACAAATTCCGAAATTATTTTTGAGGAAATTTAATTTCTATTTTTTTAATTTAAAAATGGCTATTTACTTAAGTGGTGAAATAAAAAATACCGAACCGAAATTAAAACTTGACGATTTAACTCCGCGTCAGATAGTTGCCGAATTGGATAAATACGTTGTCGGACAAACTAGCGCCAAGCGTGCGGTCGCCGTCGCGCTACGAAATCGTATTCGCAGACAAAAACTTCCCCCGGAGATTGCCCAGGATGTCTTGCCGAAGAATATCTTGATGATTGGTTCGACCGGAGTCGGCAAAACAGAGATTGCGCGGCGGCTTGCAAAACTTGCCAATTCTCCTTTTATAAAAATCGAAGCATCTAAATTTACGGAAGTCGGTTACGTCGGGCGCGATGTCGAAAGTATGATTAGAGAATTGACTGACATTGCTGTGGATATGACCAAGCAGACGGCTTTTGAAGAAGTTTTACAGACAGCCAAAGATAACGTCGAAGAAAAAATTCTCAGTATTTTGTATCCGACTTCCGAAACACAATTCTCCGACAATTTTAACAACATTGATTCGCTAGATTTATTGAAAAAACCTGCGCAAAACAGCACGCGCGAGAAACTGCGGGAACAGCTCAGAAACGGAGAACTCGACAACCGTATTATCGAAGTAGAAACTCAAGACCGTTCAAACACAATGATTGATTTTGTCGGCGGTCAGGGAATGGAGGAAATGGGCGTTAATTTCCGGGATATGTTCGGTAATCTTTTTCCTTCTAAAACAGTCCGTCGAAAAATAAAGATTTCCGAAGCGCAAACATATCTGCTGCGTGAAGAGCAGGAAAATCTAATTGATATGGAACGGATTACGCGCGCGGCGATCGAAAAAACCGAGTCGTCGGGAATTATCTTTTTGGATGAAATAGATAAAATTGCGGGTCGTGATACAGACGGCGGAAATCCTGATGTTTCGCGCGGCGGCGTGCAGAGGGATTTGCTTCCGATTGTCGAAGGAACAACCGTTAATACACGCTACGGAATGGTTAATACAGACCATATTTTATTCATTGCCGCCGGAGCTTTTCATGTTTCAAAACCGTCTGACTTAATCCCCGAACTACAGGGTCGATTTCCAATCAGAGTGGAACTTGAAGCACTAACTTTAGATGACCTTAAGCGCATACTTACGCAGCCTAAGAACTCGCTTATTAAGCAGTACCAAGCACTGCTTAACACCGAAGGAATTAACTTGCAGTTTTCCGATGACGCAATATCAACCATCGCCGAAATGACTGAAAACATTAATAAAAACACCGAAAACATCGGTGCTAGAAGACTGCATACGCTTTTAGAAAAACTTCTCGAAGATATAAGTTTCGAGGGCAATGAGATTGAAGACAAAAACCAAATCTTAGATTCCGATTATGTTCGGAGCAGACTGGATGATTTGGTCAAGGACCCAAACCTCAGACAATATATTTTATAGTTTAAGCGTCCATTAAACGCAATGCTTAATAAAAAAAGATTAAACAGTCACAATTTAAAAAAAGCACTATTAGCGTTTATGATGCTTACTTTGCCTTTCGGCTTAAGTTGCGGAAAAAGGGCTGTTCCGCTTCCGCCGGTTGAGAGAGTCCAGCAGAGAGTAGAAATATCAGGCAGCCAGCGCGGAAGTTTCGTAATTTTATCCTGGGTTATGCCTGCCCGAAATGCCGCCGACGGCAGTATTTTAAATATCGACCATGTAGATATTTATCGTTTGATAGAACCGCTCAATACGCCTTTTTCTCTCACGGAAGAAAATTTTGCTTCCCGCAGCACCTTGATTGCTTCGGTTCCGATTTCCGAGACCGATTTCGCGCGTAAATTATTAACTTACTCGGACACTTTAGAATTTGCCGGTCAAGACGCGCGTCTGCGTTACGCTATCAGGTTTGTTAATGATTCGGGACAAAAGGCGGCTTTCTCTAATTTTCTTTTGATTGAGCCGACTTCCAGAGTGGCTGACAAGCCAGTCAATCTAAATGCCGAAGTTTTGGAAACAGCCGTCAAGTTAAATTGGAAAGCTCCGGAAACGAATGTTGACGGTTCAAAGCCCGCAAATATCTTGGGTTATAATGTCTACATTTCAAATGATGAAAATGAAGCGATACTAAAAAATCCGACTCCGATTAGCGATACTGAATTTCTCGATAAATTTTTTCAGTTTGGAACAAACTACAAATACTTTGTGCGGTCGGTTTCGCTCGGCAGTAACGGAGAACCGATTGAAAGTATCGGCTCAAATACGGTTGAAGTTTTACCGAAAGATATTTTTGCTCCGAGTCCGCCGAGCGCATTGACAATCGCTGCCGCTCCAAATAATTTATCGATTTTCTTTGCCGTTAATCCCGAAAGAGACGTTGCCGGCTATAATATCTATCGTTCGACAAATCCTAACCAAAAAAAATCGGATTGGATGCTTTTGACCGATGAACCGCTTAAAACCAATACTTTCCAGGATACCAAAGTCGAATCCGGTAAAACTTATTACTATTATCTGACAGCCGTCGATTCGAACGGAAATACCAGTGAACTTTCGGAGGTTGTTTCAGAGACTGCTCCATAAATTATGAAAATCTGCCGTTTCAGTTTAGAAAATCGAACGAGTTGGGGGGTTCTAAATGATGATTTGATTTATCCTTTTGAAAACTTAAATTTCGACGATAATTTTTCCGATTTTATAAATCCGAGTAATTTTATAAAAAAGAATGCGGTAAATTTTCTACCGCCGGTTATACCTTCAAAAATTGTCTGTGTCGGTCGTAATTATTCTGAACACGCCGCTGAACTTGGCAATGCAGTTCCGAAAGAACCGCTTCTTTTTCTAAAAGCGCCTTCAAGTTTGATTACCGACGGAGATGCAATAGTGATTCCCAAACAATCAAGTCAAGTCGAACATGAAGGAGAATTGGCAATCGTTATAAGCCGGAATTGTAAAAATTTGACCGAAAATGACAATCCTTTCGATTACATTTTTGGCTACACTTGTCTGAATGACGTAACTGCCAGAGATTTACAGCGAAATGATGTTCAGTTCACCCGCGCCAAATCATTCGATACATTTTGTCCAATCGGTGCTTTGGTTGAAACGAAATTGAATGTATCGGACATTCACGTTACCACAAAAGTCAACGGCGTAATCAAACAAGACGGAAGAACTTCCCAGATGGTTTTCTCAGTTCCCTTTCTGGTAAGATATATTTCAAATCAGATGACTTTGATTGCGGGCGACGTAATTGCTACCGGAACTCCTTCAGGCGTTTCAAAACTTGAAAACGGCGACATTTGTGAAGTGGAAATCGAAGGAATCGGAACTTTGCAAAATCCTGTAAAGTAATAACCAGATATTTTGATTTACCACTTTTTTGAAAATAATATAGCTGATAATTGCAGCCTCCGAAATGTTTAGGAGAAGTTGTAAGAATATAGGAGAATACTATGAAATTTTTTATTGACACGGCAAACTTGAAAGAAATAAAAGAAGCCAACGAATTGGGTTTGATAGACGGCGTAACAACCAATCCGTCATTGATTGCAAAGGAAGGAAAAGTTGATTTCAAAAAGCATCTCGCCAAAATCTGCGAAATGGTTGACGGCGATATTTCTGCCGAAGTAACTTCACTGGATGCCGACGGAATGTTAAAAGAAGGTCGTGAATTTGCAAAAGTCGCGCCGAATGTAGTTGTAAAATGTCCTCTGACTTTAGACGGATTAAAGGCGACGCGAATCTTTCGTGAAGAAGGAACGAAAGTCAACGTTACGCTTTGCTTTTCAGCCGCACAAGCTCTTCTTGCAGCCAAGGCAGGCGCATCGTATATCAGTCCTTTTGTCGGAAGACTCGACGACATCGGGCAAAACGGTATGTCCCTGATTGCGGATATCGTTCAGATTTATGATAATTATAATTTCGACACCGAAGTTTTGGTAGCAAGCGTCAGACATCCGATGCACATAGTCGAATCCGCTCTGCTCGGCGCGCATGTTGCAACAATTCCCTTTAAGGTTATTCAGCAGCTTGTCAAGCATCCTTTAACCGATAAAGGTTTGGAAAGTTTTTTGTCAGACTGGAAAAAAATCGGCAGCTAGAATTAAAAATTTTTCTGCTTGCAAGGGTGTTTTCGGACACCTTTTTTTGTTTTAAATTAGCAAAAAAATTTTAGTATCTATAATTTGGTTTTAATTTCTAGCGATTTTAATTATGGAATATAATTTACAAATTTATAAAACGAAATATACTTAGCTAGTTAATAAATTATGATTAGTTAGCTATTATTTGTAAGCTAATTAAATTTACTTTGCTAACTAATAAATTATTATGAATTTTGAAACGTCGTTAACTTTTACATTTACACAACTTGCCAATAATTTTCGCTACAAATTTGATTTAAAGATGAAGGAAATAGATTTAAACGGCGGGCAGGTTTTTATACTAATTTCACTCTGGAATAATGACCGGCAAAGCCAGATTGATTTAGCGGCAAATCTTAATTTATCCGCACCGACCGTTAATAAAATGGTTAAAAGTTTGATAGCGAATAATTTTGTCGAGTGCTTTAAATGCCGCAATGACGGCAGAATTATGCAGGTTCATTTAACGCCAAAAGGTATCGAGTATCAAACGCGGGTCGAACAAAAGTGGGTTGAATTTGAGACCGAATTTTTCTCCGACTTAACTGATACCGAAAAATTGATTCTTACTCAAATCTTTGGAAAGTTAAGAGATAGTTCTATTAAAAAAGAAGTATCGTCAAAGGCAAATATATAAAGAATTTAAAGTATATGAATTACGCGGTGTCGGCAAAAAATGTGGTGAAATTTTTTGGTAAATTTCGGGCGGTTGATAATGTAACATTCGATATTAAACGGGGCGAAACTTTTGCGATATTGGGTGAAAACGGTGCCGGAAAATCTACGACAATGCGGATGATAGCTTGTCGCTCTCCGTTAAATTCGGGTCAATTACTGGTTGAAGGATTAAATGTCAAAGACGAAGCGCGAAAAATGCGTTCGCTGATTGGTGTCGTCTCACAAGAAAACAATCTCGACCCGGATTTGAATGTTCGGGAGAATTTGCTTGTTTATTCTAGATATTTTCGTATTCCTAAAGAAACGGCACGAAAAAGATGCGATGAATTACTTGATTTTATCAGGCTTTCGGAAAAAGCCGATGCCAAAGTCGAACAACTTTCCGGCGGTATGAAAAGACGATTGACGATTGCCCGCGCGCTGCTTCACCGCCCGCAAATTTTATTACTGGATGAACCGACTACCGGTCTGGACCCGAATGTTCGACAGGAAATTTGGGAAAAACTCGAAGAGCTGCGCCGCACCGAAAATTTAACAATTCTGCTTTCGACACATTATATGGACGAAGCCGAAAAACTTGCTCAACGCTTAATCGTTATGGCGCACGGTAAAATAGTTATCAAAGGCGCGCCCGGTCAAATCATTCAAGAAAAAGTTAAAACATTTGCTTTGGAAGTTCGCCAGACCGATTCCCTTGCACTGCAAAAAGTCGGCAGCGACATAATTGCTCAAAAGCGAGGATTATCACATCTCTATTTTGCCGAAACGCCCGAGCAGTTAACACCTCTGATGAATTACTATGGTGTCAGGCAGATGCTTTTGCGACCTTCAAATTTAGAAGATGTATTTTTACAACTCGTCGAAAAATAGCGATGGGTCAATCTCACTAAGATTATTAACATGAAAAACGTTCGAGTTTTTTCATATTTTCATAATTGAATCGAATGAAATATTTAAACGAAATCGTAACTGTTAATTCACGAAAATTTGACGGCACGCTGCATCGGAGCTGGAAGGTAAATTTTATTGAACAAAAAAATTCCCTTTTAACATTTGTCGGAAAATTTGACACTGATATAAAACATCCAAATTTAGGTTTTATCAGACGCGGAACTATAAGTTATGAATTCTACTGGCTTGATTGCTGGTTTAATGTTTTTCGATTTCACGAACCCGACGGCAGCTTGCGCAATTTCTATTGTAATATAAATATGCCTCCGAAGTTTGAAAACAACGTTTTGGATTACGTTGATTTGGACATTGATGTATTGGTGTGGAAGGATTTTTCGATTGAAATTTTGGATACGGATGAGTTTGCGGAAAACAGCAAAAAATATGATTATTCGGTGGAAATTGAAAATAGGACAAATGAAAGTCTCAAAAAAATCCTCGAACTTGTCGAAAACCGCGACTTCCCTTTTGATGGATTAGTAAGAAAAGGAAGGTAAATTTATGAAAAAATTATTTTTAATTGCATTCACCGGCATTTTTGCGATTGCTTTTACGGCTTGTCAATCAAGTCAAACGACGCAATCAAATACGAATCAAAACAATTCGACAATGAATATGAACGATACGAATCAAAATTCCGTAGCGGAAGATTTGATGAGTATGAAAAATATGAAAGGTTCGATGATGGAAAGCTCGCCGGATGCGGCAAGTGCGCCATATGATTTGCAGTTTTTGGATACGATGGCAACGCATCACCAGGGAGCGGTCGATATGGCGAAACCCATCGTAGCAAAATCGGATAACGCCGAACTCAAAGCGTTTGCCGCGAAAATCATCGCCGACCAGAACAAGGAAATCGCGCAGATGAAGAATTGGCGCGAAAAATGGTTTGCGGGAAAACCGCCGGCGATGAATATGGAAATGCCCGGAATGAGGGATTCGATGAAGGGTATGAATATGAAAAAGATGGAAGCGTCGGGCGGAAATCTGTTGGATTTAAGATTTCTCGATATGATGACACTGCACCATCAGGGAGCAATCACAATGTCGAAGGAAGCGTTGGAAAGAGCCGAACACGCGGAAATTAAAACTTTGGCAAATCAAATAATCAAATCTCAGGAAGCCGAGATTAAGCAAATGCAAGAGTGGAAAACAACTTGGAGCAAATAGATTTAAGGTTTCGGGTTAAGATGAAACCAATACGGCTTTAAAGTTTTTGCTTTCTGCTGTTGAAAACAGGCTTGTTATAGGCTATTTTATTCACTTAGCAATTTCAATCTTCAAATAAGGACGTGAACAAATATGGCAGAAAAGAAAAGCGATTCAACAAATACCGTCGGCAGCGGAACTAAGAAAACGGCATCCGGCAAAAAGTCAACGGGCGGCAAAGAAAAGTCAATGACTGAATTAGTCGGCGCATTGGCTGATAAAGCGGGTATCACCAAGGCGCAAGCTAAACAAGTTTTAGAAGCGCACGCAGAAATACTTGTCGATGAACTAAAGCAAAACGGCAGCGTGCAGCTTGCCGGGATTGGAAAACTCAAGCTCGGTGATCGGGCGGAGCGGCAGGGACGCAATCCGGCGACTGGCGAAGCCATTACCATCAAGGCAAGCAAAGCCGTAAAATTTTCGGGCGGCAAGCGTTTTAAGGATAGCTTTAGGTAATATAAACAGAGTCGAAGCTAGCTCTGAACTTGAAACATACGGTAGTAATTTTAATTTGTGAAGATGACACCAGGCTGACGAAAAGTTTTGCTAAAAGCTAAGACACCGTCAGCCTTTTTCTTTATTTCTCGGTTAGAAAAAACGGGTTTCAAAACTTTTTTATCAACTTAATTTATTAGTCGGCATACCCGACAATAATATTATAAATCGCCTTTTCGATTATCCTCTCGCCCACTATTCGATTGACCGCAGCTAATTTGAGAAAGTCCTATCTAATTTAGTTTTGAGTTTGGCTTTATCCAAAATTGATTTAACCGATTCGGCGGCGGTTTGGCGAAGAAACTCGCGCGTCTATCTGCGACTCTGGAAAACGGAACTAATCGCGCCGGTCATCGAACCGATTTTTACATTTTTCGCATTCGGCTTTGGTGTCGGCGCGTTGGTTACATCAAATGTAAGCGGCGTTAGTTATCTGTCGTTTGTCGGTGCGGGCGTTTTAGCTTTCACTGTTTTGATGCGGACAATTTTTGAGATGACTTACGGCGCGTATTTCCGAATGGTTTATCAATCAACCTACGACGCAATTCTCGCAACGCCTGTCAACGCAGAATCACCCGCCTTTGGAGAAATTCTCTGGGCAGTTACGAAGGGCGTTATTGATTGCTTTTTTATCATTCCGTTGGTTGTTGTATTCGGTTCGGCGACTTCCTACCTCACTCCTCTGGTTGTTTTCCCTTTGACGCTCGGCTGCGTTTATCTCGGCGGTTTGTCTTTGGGTTTGACGGCGCGTATTTTTGAAATTGACCATTTTAACGTCTTTTTCGCTTTTTTCTTCTCGACGATTTTTTTATGCGGCGCGTGGTTTCCGATTGAACTTCTTCCAGAATGGCTGCAAATCTTTGCATATATTTTGCCGACAACTTCCGTTATTGATTTAACCCGCGCTTGTTTGAACGGAAATTTTGAATTTCGACACGCTTACGAAACGATTTACCTGGTCATCGTTTCTTTCCTACTCCTCGAATGGGCGTTGCGAAGTATCAGAAAGCGGATGGTCGTTTGATAAAAATTTTATTGCTCCCGATAAAAGATGATATATTTGGTTGGCTTTAAATAAACCGCAAGAATTTAATCGTTGAAGTTAGACAAACCGAATCATTTTTGAAAAATATTTGTTGAAGAAACGCTTGGGAATGAAATTTTCTCGCGGCAGAGCCGCGAGGTATCAAATCGGAATTTTATTTTTCCTTATTTCCGTAGCAGAGCTACGGGGAATTAAACCTATAAGGAACGATTAAATAAAACTTCAAACTTATAATAATTTGCAAAACCTAACAAACTCGCTAAAATCTAGCTTATGCAACCGAAAATAAAAATAAATTCCATGAGCAAACTCGCGCTTTTACAAGAAAAATCGCTCTTAGCGGAGCAAGGCGGCGGCGCGGCGCGACTCGAAAAACAACGAGTCGCCGGAAAAATGACGGCGCGTGAACGAATCGAATTTCTCTTGGATGAAGATTCGTTTGAAGAATTCGATAAGTTTGTCGTCCATCGCTCGACGGATTTCGGCTTGGAAACGCAGAAATTTTTAGGCGACGGTGTAATCACGGGTCACGGATTGGTTGACGGGCGCGAAGTTTTTGTTTTCGCGCAAGATTTTATGGTCTTCGGCGGCTCGCTGTCGGAAACGCACGCGCAAAAAATTTGTAAAGTGATGGATTTGGCAATGAAAACCGGCGCACCAATCGTCGGTTTAAACGATTCCGGCGGCGCACGGATTCAAGAAGGTGTTGTTTCATTAGGCGGTTACGCCGATATTTTTTTGCGAAATACTCTGGCAAGCGGTGTTGTTCCGCAAATTAGCTGTATCTTAGGACCTTGCGCGGGAGGAGCGGTTTATTCTCCTGCAATTACGGATTTTAATATAATGGTCAAAGATACTTCGTATATGTTTATCACCGGACCCGACGTGATAAAAACTGTTACCCACGAAGAGGTAACCAAAGACGAACTCGGCGGTGCGATGACTCATAATTCAAAATCGGGTGTAGCGCATTTTGCGGCTGATTCCGATGAACATTGTCTGCGTCTAACCCGTGAGCTTTTGTCGTTTTGTCCTTCAAACAATATGGAAACTCCGCCGTTTGTGCCTACGAACGATGCTTCAAATCGGACGGATTCAAAGCTAAACTCGATTGTTCCCGAAGTTTCAACCCAGCCATACGACATCCGGGATATAATTCACACAATCGCCGACGACAATTATTTTTTTGAAGTGCAGGAACATTACGCGCCGAATATCGTCATTGGTTTTACGCGGCTTGGTGGATATTCGGTTGGAATCGTGGCAAACCAACCGGCATTTCTGGCTGGCGTTTTGGATATTGACGCGTCGGTCAAAGCTGCAAGGTTCGTTCGATTTTGCGATTGTTTTAATATTCCTTTGATTACTTTTGAAGACGTTCCAGGATTTCTGCCCGGAATCAATCAGGAACATCTCGGAATTATCAGGCACGGCGCGAAACTGCTTTATGCTTTTGCCGAAGCGACCGTCCCGAAAATTACGGTCATTACGCGCAAAGCATACGGCGGCGCATACTGCGTGATGGCTTCAAAACATATTCGGACGGACATCAATTTTGCATATCCGACGGCGGAAATCGCCGTGATGGGCGCGGAAGGCGCGGTTGGTATTTTATATCGAAAGGAAATTTCCGAGGCGCAAAACGGTGTCGAATATCAGAAAAATAAAGTCTCGGAATTTGAAGAAAAGTTTGCGAATCCTTATATCGCCGCTGAAAAGGGTTTTATTGATGAAATTATCGAACCGGCTCGCACCAGACCGAAATTGATTCGGGCGTTATCGTTGCTGCAAAACAAGCGCGATACAAACCCGCCGAAAAAACACGGCAACATTCCGCTTTAGAATTTACATTAAAAGTCGATATAATGACGCTTAATGTAATAACTTAAATAATTGAATTTTTACCTCCGTTCCGCCTGCAAATTTTCGATGTCAGAATTACTTACAAACCGTCCAACCTGGTCTGAAATAAACTTGGAAAATCTGGCATTTAATCTCCAATCGGTCAAAAATTTTGTCGGAAACGCGGTTGAATATATGGCTGTAGTTAAAGCCGATGCTTACGGTCACGGCGCAGTGGCTTGCGCTAGAAAACTTGAAGCCGAAAACATTGATTGGCTTGCGGTCGTATTGTCGGAAGAGGGTTTGGAGTTGAGAGAAAGCGGCATTCAAACACCGATTCTTTGTCTCGGAAGTTTCTGGAATGGTCAGGAATCTCTTTTACTCGAAAATAATATAACGCCTGTAATTTACCAAAAGGAAGCGGCGGAAAACTTTAATCGCGCCGCTTCGGAAAAAAATTTAACGGCAAAAATCCACATAAAAATTGACACCGGAATGGGTAGAATCGGTGTTCGCTTCGATGAAGTCAAGGAATTTGTCGAAAGGTTGAAACAGTTAAAAAACTTGTGTGTTGAAGGTTTGATGACACATTTTGCGGTGGCTGATAATTTGTCGGAAAATGATTTTACAGACATTCAAATAAAACGTTTCGATGAAGCGGTAAAGATTTTTGAAGAAAACGGTTTTCGTCCCAAATATAAGGATTTGGCAAACTCGCCCGGCGCAATCGCGCACGAAAAGTCACGCGGAAATATGGTTAGGCTCGGCGGCGTTTTATACGGTTTGGGCGGAGACGTTTTGCCGAAGGAAATCCTCAAACCCGACTTAAAACCCGTTATGTCGCTTCACACGTTGATCGCTCACCTAAAAAATGTTCCGAAAGGCGAGACACTCGGTTACGGCAGAACCTTTTCGACCGAAAGAGATTCTATTATTGCAACCGTTCCAATCGGCTATCAGGACGGTTATCGGCGTTCACTTTCTAATCGCGGTCGCGTTATCGTTAATGGTTTTTTTGCGCCGGTGGTCGGAAAAATTTCGATGGATTGGACAATAATCGATGTTACCAAAATTCACGATGTTAAAGTAAATGATGAAGTTATTTTGATCGGCGAACAAAACGATTTAAAAATTACGGCGGAAGAATTAGCCGCGAAAATCGAGACTATTTCTTATGAAATAACCTGCGGGATTAATCGGCGCGTAACACGAAAGTATGTTGGAAGCTAGAAAAAGCGATTGGTTCGAGAAGGTTTTTGCCGTCTATAACAGCAATTTAATCAAACGCCGGTTCAACTCTTTGCAGGTTTCGGGACTCGATTTTTTAACCGCGAGAGATAAAAATTTTCCACTCGTAATTTATGCAAATCATTCAAGTTGGTGGGACGGACTCGTCGCTTTTCAGATTTCCCGCGAAATAAAACTCGATTCCTTTTTGATGATGGAGGAAAAGCAGTTGCGGAAATTACAGTTTTTCCGCAAACTCGGCGCATTTTCCGTAGTGCGGGAAAAGCCGCCCGAAGCCGTAAAAAGTATTAACTATGCCGCCGACATTTTGCAGAAAAAGCTGAATCGAGCAGTTTGGATTTTCCCGCAGGGCGAAATTTTACCGAACGACATTCGCCCGCTCTGTTTCTATAACGGTTTGACTAAAATTATTGAAAAAGTCGGAATTTGTTATGCCGTTCCGGTTGCTATGCGTTTTGAATTTTCGGGCGAGTTTAAGCCTGAAATTTTTGTTAAAATAGGCGAGCCTGAAATTTTTAACGAGGACGGAAATTTTATTTCCAAAAAGATGACGGCTATATTTGAAGAGAAATTAAGCGAAACCTTAAATGCTTTGAGAACGCAGATTTTGACAAAGAAAATAGAAGATTACCAAAAAATTTCATAACTTATTCCAAATCTAAAATCTAAAATCAAAATGTCTTTGCCGAACGCTACGTTGATTGAATTGCCGATTTTACACGAACTCGTTGCCGTCGGCGGCTCTGATTATTTGCGTTTTTTGTATCAACGCCTGATTGCGTATTTCCCGCGATTATCCGAAGAGGAAATCCGTGAAATAAAAACCGACTCAAATAAATATTGGCGAATGGCTGTCCAGAAAGCAGGTAAAATTCTTGACGCTGAAGGCTGTATCTCACGCCGGCAAGGTTACTGGTCGATTACACCTAAAGGACGCGAAACTGCAAAAGCCGAAACCTCGGAATTTACTTTAACTAAAACGAGCGAAAAACAAACTTCGCATACCGACATTCAAAAAATGCTGGTTGAAATCGGCTCGGCTCTTGGATTTTATGCCGAAATGGAATTTGAATTTTACGATGTCGTCTGGCGCGAAAACGAAAAAACACCGCGTATTTCACACATTTTTGAAGTTCAGAGCAAAGGCAATCTCGACTCGGCATTTGCCAAACTAAAACGCGCTTATGAAGCACAGCGCACCAAACCTTTTCTCATCATTTCTTCTGAAAGAGATTTAAACCGCGCCGGAAAATCTTTGAGTCGGGAATTTCAAGATATTGAATCGCAAGTTTGTATTTTAACTTTTGTCCAAATCAAGCAGGTTCACCAAAACTTAAAAAACATTGCTGAAATAATCAAAGAGTTTCTGCTAAAATGAGGAAATTCAAACAGGATAGGCAGGATTTACAGGATTCGGGGGAAAATTTTATCCTGTAAATCAAGCTGCGAAGCCTACTCTATTCCCTGTAAATTTTATGGAAAACGAAACTCCGATACGGCGGCAGTATCTCGAAATAAAAGCCAAGCATCAAGATTCGATTTTACTTTTTCGACTGGGCGATTTTTACGAAGCCTTTGACGAAGACGCGAAAATCCTGGCGCGCGAGCTTGATATTGTTTTGACATCGCGCGCGATGGGGAAAGATACGCGCGTTCCGCTCGCCGGAGTTCCGCATTTTGTTATCGAAAAACATCTCGCCACTTTGATTTCACGCGGTCATCGCGTTGCCATCTGCGAACAGACGAGTTCCGTTCCGCTCAAGGGCAAAGACGGCAAGAAATTGATTCAGCGCGAAGTTGTTCGCGTCGTTACCGCCGGAACGGTTATCGAACCGCTGCTTCTCGACAGTAAAACAAATAATTACCTCGTTTCATTCGTCAGCAACGGAAGTCGTGCCGGAATCGCTTACGCAGATATAACGACGGGCGATTTTGCCGTCACCGAAATCGATAATAAAAATGCGATTGCCGAATTGCAGAGGCTCGCGCCGGCGGAAATTTTGATTGCCGAAACTCAGGAAGAATTCAGCAACCGCGATTTGCCGCAGTTCGTTACAAAGCAAAGCGCGGAAATTTTCAGTTTTAAAAATGCCCGCAAAACGCTTTTTGAACATTTTAATACAAATACTTTAAAACCTTTCGGACTTGACGAATCGCCGCTTGCTATCTCGGCGGCGGGCGCGCTCGTCGCTTATTTGCAAGCGACAAACAAAGGCACGGCGGAGCAATTAACGAGATTAAAAAGTTATGATTCGCGCTCGTTTATGCTGCTCGACGAGCGAACTCTGCGAAGTCTCGAAATTTTTGAAGGCAGTTCCGGCACGAGTCTTTTACCAATCATTGACCGAACCGCGACGGCAATGGGCGGAAGGCTTTTGCGTCGATGGCTGCGCCAGCCGCTGCTCGATTGCGCGGAGATTTTTCGCCGTCAGGAACATCTCGTTTGGTTTAAGGAAAATGTTGAAAAACGACAAAATTTGCGCGGTATTTTATCGGAGATAAAAGATTTGGAGCGTCTTTCGAGCCGCGCCAAAGCAAATTTTCTGTCGGCGTATGAACTTCGTGTTTTCGGGAAAAGTCTCGAATTGATTCCCGATATAAAAAAAATTTTGCGGCTCGACACGATTCGCTTTGGGCAACTGCTGGCGCATTTACCGGAATGCGAGGAAACCGCAAAACTTATCGAATCGGGAATTTCCGAAGAGCTTCCGGTGCGTTACGCCGAACAAGTCGGAATAATTCGAGAAGGTTTTTCCGAAGAACTCGACAAACTGCGCCAAATCTTAAAGGACGGCAAAGGTTTTTTTGCGGAACTCGAAAAACGCGAGCGTGAGCGAACCGGTATAAGAAGTCTGCGCGTCAGTTTTAATAAAGTTTTCGGTTATTACATAGAAGTTACTAAACCGAATCTGCATCTCGTTCCCTCAGATTACACGCGAAAGCAGACGCTTCTTCCCGCCGAAAGATACGTTACACTCGAACTCAAAGAACACGAATCGCTTGTTTTGCATGCTCAGGAAAGAATTGCCGAACTCGAAAACAATCTTTTCCGGCAGATTTGCACCGAAGTCGGAAAACATCGTCCCGAAATTCTGCTGGCGGCAAATACTGTCGCTTACCTCGATGCGATTTGTTCATTAGCCGATGTTGCAGACGATTTTAATTACACGCGCCCGACGGTTAACGAAACTTCCCTTTTGCGCGTAAAAAACGGGCGACACGCGGTCGTCGAAAACATTCTTCGAGAAGAGAATACGGAATTTATCCACAACAATTCCGCGCTTGGCGGCAACGGCGCGCCGCAAATCGCTTTGATAACCGGACCGAATGCTTCCGGTAAATCAACTTATCTGCGGCAAATCGCTTTGATAGTTTTGCTCGCGCAAATCGGGAGTTTCGTTCCGGCAGACGAAGCGGTCGTCGGTATTTGCGACCGAATTTTTACTCGCATCGGACTTTACGACCGTATCGGCAGTGGCGAATCGACCTTTATGACGGAAATGATTGAGACCGCCGAAATTCTGCATCACGCAACGCCGCAAAGTCTGATTTTGCTTGACGAACTCGGTCGCGGGACTTCGACTTACGACGGTTTAGCGGTGGCACGCGCGGTTTTAGAGTATATTCACAATCATCCGAAACTGAAATCGCGCACGCTTTTCGCCACTCATTATCATGAATTAGCCGAACTCGAAGCGGTTTTACCGAAACTCGAAAACTACTTCTTTTTAATCGAAGAGAAAAAGGATAAACTGATTTTTAAGTATAAAATCTCAAAAGGCACGGCACTCAAAAGTTACGGCGTTTATGCCGCAAAGCTCGCGGGTTTACCGAAACCAGTCGTTCATCGAGCCGACGAGCTTTTGAAGGAATACGAAATAGAAAATTCGAGTTCTCATAATTTTAAGGATGAAAGCAAAGATTTGTCCGAGATTGAAAGGAAATTAACTGAGATTGACACGGATAATCTTTCGCCGGTCGAGGCTTTGATGAAAATTTACGAATTGAAAAACATCGCGGCTGAAAAAGAGAATCAGGAATTTCATCTGAAGTTAAAAAAAGCGGGATGAGATTAATAATCGGATTTCTGTAGTAATATCTACGGAATTTTAAAAAACAATGGGGAATTATAAAAATGTCTATACTGAGCATTAAGCTGAATGATTTACGCCAAATAAGCCTCAAGGATTTCTTTAATCGTCTTTATGCGAAGGCGTGGGAGGAAGAAGATTTGTTGAGCAGTGCCGCGACAGTCGCTTTTTATTTTGCCTTTGCGCTGTTTCCGCTGCTGCTTTTTTTGATAACTTTGTTCGGTCTTGTGCTGGAATCCGCCGCCGATTTGAGAGCCGAGATGTTTTTTTACCTGCGACAGGTGATGCCGGGTTCGGCATCGGACTTAGTGCAGAAAACTATCGAAGAAGTTACGCAAAATAGTTCGGGTGGAAAGTTGACGCTCGGTATCGCAATCGCTTTATATTCGGCTTCGGCGGGCATTGACAGTATTCGCATCGCGCTCAACGGAGTTTATAACTTGACGGAGACGCGTCCCTGGTGGAAGACAAAACTTCTGACATTATTCTTGACTTTCATCTTAGCGGTATTGATTACCGTCGCGCTCGGTATAATTTTCTACGGCGAGAAATTCCTGACCTTGATTCTCGATTGGATAAAATTGCCGATTCCGTCGCCGTTTTTTTTGGGAATTCTGCAATGGATAACGGTTTTAGTCGTTTTAATTTCAACCTTCGCTCTGCTTTATAATTATCTTCCAAAACATAAAAAACGCACTTGGGTTTGGATTACGCCCGGCGCAGTCGTCGGAATCGCTCTCTGGCTTGCTTTGTCTTATGCTTTTCGTCTTTATCTTGACTATTTCAACACATACGACAAAACCTACGGCTCGCTCGGCGCGGTTATAATCTTAATGCTCTGGCTTTATTTGACGGCTCTCGTTATTTTAATCGGCGGCTCGATGAATGCCGCGCTGCAGGAATTTACCGACCCGGAAACCGCCGCCGCGGGAGAAAAGAAAGCCGCCGCCAAAGAAATAATCGCAAATCCCAATTCCGAATCTTTAGTAAAAGAGAAAATGGAATCGCTTATTAAAACAGATTCCCCGGTATCGAATAATGAAAATGCCGCCGACAAAATTGCTAAAACCGAAAATCGTTTAACCGAAACAAACAGCGAGAATCCGCAAATTGTAGAATATGATAACGCGGAAGTTGAAAAAATCGGTAAAAAGTCCGCCGTTAATTTGGCGGTTGGAACGGTTTTCGGATTTTTGATGGGTTTGTTTTTTTCTAAGAAGAAACATTGATTAAAATTTTAGAATTTATAAAAACAATCAAAAATCACGCAAATTCGAGGATGCGGCAAAAGCATATTCAACGACCGAATAAACAATAAATGATTTCACGTCTTTTGCTGACATCTTTTCTGGTTTTGGTTTTCTCACTCGGTTTTATGCAGCCGTCAATTTGGATTTTCGACTTTAGAGTTCCCCTCACCGATTTTATTTTTCCGGTTACATTTTTTATTTGGCTGCTTTCGATTCTTTTTAAAAAAACCGATTTTCGATTTGGCAAATTTTATATTCCGCTAATTTTTTATTTTTTCGCTCTGGTTTTTTCAAGTGTTTTTTCCGACAATCAGAGAACGAGCTTTATAAAATTGTTCGGGGAAATCTACTTAATCGGCTTGGCTGTATTGAGTTTTAATCTGGTTCGCTCGGTCAAAGACGCAAAAAAGGTTGTTTTCATTTGGCTTGCCGCTACATTTATTGCTTGTCTGGTCAGTGCGGTTTCGTTTGTAATTTTTTATATTGACCGCGCAAATCCACTGTTTTTATTTGCCTTTTCGCATTACGGAACGCTTCCGCCCGGAAACTATCCGCGTATTCACGGCACTTTTCAGAACGCGAATATGTTCTGCAATTATTTGAACGTCGGATTAATTTTCGCTTTAGCCGGCTTCCGACTCGGTTGGGTAAATAAAGCTGCTTTCACCGTTTTCATAATGGTTTTTTCAATCGCCGCGTTTTTTACTCTTTCACCCGGTTTGGGCGGAATTTTCCTGTGTTTAGGTTTGTGGTTTTGGTTTCTGTTTAGAGAAAAGGAAGACTTTTTGTATTCAAAATTAAGTTTATTATTCGGATGTTCGGCGGCTTTTTTATTTTTTACCGCGCTGCTTTTCGCGCCGAATGAAAATCTGCTTTCTCCTTACCGCTTTAATTTTTTCGGAAAAATAATTTATCCTTCGGAGAGACTTCTGGCGTGGCAAGCCTCGCTCCAGACTTTTGCTGAGAATCCAATTTTCGGACGCGGCATTGGGTTGGATGTCGTCGGTATATTTTCAATTCTCGCATCGGGACAAAAACATTTTGTCGGCGATTCTCACCAGCTATGGCTGAATGTTGCCGGACAAGCCGGAATTTTCGGACTGCTCGCCATCTGCTTTTTATGTTTTTTCTTTTTCAGAAAAATGCTGCCGCTTCGGCTTGGAAATGAGCCGAATGACGTTTTGCGTGTTTGTTTCGGAACGGCTTTCGTCGGCACTTTTCTTTACCAAGGCTTAAGCGGTTCGTTTGAAGACGCGAGACATCTCTGGGTTCTAATCGGACTTCTCGGAAGTTTCAGTGAAAAGGTTTCTTGAAGAATTGCCAATTTTTATGTTATTTTCACCTCATTTCAATGATTCGCCTCTTTTATGTCAAACGTGAAATTATCTTCGATAAATTCGATAAAGCCGACTTCTGCCGCTACGATTCCTTCGGACGCGGTTGAAGTTTCGATTGTAATTCCCTGCTTGGATGAAGAAGATACGCTGGAAAATTGCCTTCGCATAGCCCGAGAAGCAATTGAAAAATCCCGGTTAAATGCAGAGATTATTGTTGCGGACAATAACAGCACTGACAATTCTGCCCAAATCGCGCGAAGAAACGGCGCGAGAGTTGTTTTGATAAAAGAAAAAGGTTATGGACACGCTTTGATGGGCGGCATTGCCGCCGCGAAAGGAAAATTTATCGTAATGGGCGATGCCGATGAAAGCCACGACCTTTCTGAAATTCCTAATTTTATCGAAAAATTAAGCCAGGATTTTGATTTTGTTTTAGGCTGTCGTTTTCCGAAAGGCGGTGGTCGAATTTCGAGAGATTCAATGTCTTTTCTGCACCGTTGGATTGGCAACCCGATGTTTTCTCTGCTCGTTCGGCGGTGGTATCGCGTTCCGGTGCATGACGTTAATTGCGGCTTTCGCGCCTTCACCAGAGAATTTTATGAAAAACTGGATTTGCGCTGCACGGGGATGGAGTTTGCGGTCGAAATGGTTATCAAATCTAGTTTTCAAAATGCGCGTATCGCCGAAATTCCGATAACCCATCACCCGGACGGGCGCGTATCTCATCCGCCGCATATACGAACTTTCCGCGACGGCTGGCGAACATTTCGTTTTTTATTGATGTATAGCCCGCGCTGGCTTTTTTTGCTGCCGGGAATTTTACTTGTTTTGTTCGGTCTGGTTATTTTCGGTTTTAGTCAGTTCAGAATATGGCACGGCTCGGAAATACAAAACAACTTGAGGAATGTTCAAACTTTAGTAATTGCGATTTTAGCCGTCCTTTGCGGTTACCAATCAATTCTTTTTGCGATTTTTACCAAATCATTTGCCATCAACGAAGGTCTTTTACCCGTAGATAAGCAATTCACGAAATTTTTCGAGATTGTCAATCTCGAACGCGGATTAACAGCTGCCAGCATAGCTTTATTTATTGGTACTGTTTTTTTAATAATTGGAATCAGCGGGTCAAATTTTTTAATCTTCGATACGCTGCATCTGTTTTTTTTCGGCGCGACACTGATTGCCCTCGGATTTCAAACAATTCTTTCGGGATTTTTTACAAGTATTTTGGGGATGAAACGAAAATGAAAATAACCGAATTGCGTGATACTTCTACGCTTTCCGACGAGGAAATACAAATTGCATGGGAAGAAGCGTATCAACGCTTTGAAACCGAAGAAGAAGAAATTCAAAAATTTATTAAACGTCTTAATGATGCCGGACAACAAGATTGGCGGAAAGACGAGCAAATTGTCGAACTTTTTTGCGGACGGCGCAACGATATTCGCGCTTTGGAAAGACTCGACTTCACAAATACGAAAAGGAAACTTATTACCGATGGCTCAATGCGCCAAACGAGATACTTTTTTTGTTTGATTCGTCATCCGATAGCCTTTAGCAATGATTCGCGCATTTCACCAGCCGTCCGCCAGCGGCTTTCGACTTCTTTGGCGATTGCCTTTTCAATCACGGCGGCAATCCGAAAAGGAATTTCATGCATTTTGAAATTCGTAATTTTTCTAACTTAAGTTGTTGCCGCAAAAACCACAGAATTTAGCATTCGCCGGTGCTTTTTTGGCGCATCGACCACAAATTTTCTCGATTTGTTTTGAAGAATTTGACGCGAAATTTGAATTATCGGAAGCAAATCGGTTTGACGGCAAACTTCCCGACTGTTCTATATTCAGCCCGCACCTTCCGCAAAATTTTGTGGAAACCGAAACAGTTGCCGCGCATCGCGGGCAAGAAATTTCCCGTTTATTCTTGTCTGCGCTGATTTTATAAAATGAACGATTTCCGCAGCGACCGCAAAATTTTACGCCTTCGGCGAAACGCGCTTCGCAATTCGCGCAAGCGACGATTTCCGGCATTAAGCTCGATGGAGCAGTTCCGCTGTTTCGGATATTTAAAGATGTCGGCTGACTGTTTGAAACTAATAAAGGTTTTAATTTCGCTTGAATTACTTGTTCGTCTGCGTCCTCGCGGATTTCTATCACGCGCTCGTCATCCTTTTCCCCGGAACTTGAAACTCTTAAAACGTGCTTTCCCGCCGGAACGCTTGATAAAACCAATCTGCCCGAACTGCCGATACTTCCCTTTCGCTCGTCGTCGACATAAACTTCCGCGTTAACGGGAGCTAAAATCACAAGTCTCGAAATTCCGGCATTTTTTTCTTCTTCGATATTTTCCGCCGCGCTTTCTAATTCGGAAATCCAATCAGTAACTGTTGCCGGACGATTATCCGGTTTGGTTTCAAGCGCGCTCATAATCACTTTCTCGACATCTTTCGGAATGTCAGAGCGCAAAGTAGAAAGCGGCGGCGGCGCGTGCATAACTTTCTGCGTTATTAACTGCATCAAATCGCCCTGAAACGGAGTTCTTCCACTGAACATTAAATAAGCGATTGTTCCGAGAGCATAAACGTCGGAGCGAACATCAACGCCGATTTCCGGCTGCATTTGTTCGGGCGACATAAATTCCGGCGTTCCGACGATTCCGCGTGAAGAAGGCGTGTCTTTCGAGTTTGCGTCGCTGACGGTTTGATTAACGATTTTCGCCAAACCGAAATCGCCGACTTTGACAAATCCGTCATCGCCCGATTTGCCTTTCATTATAAAAATGTTAGCCGGTTTCAAATCGCGGTGCAAAATTCCCGCTTCGTGCGCCGCTTCCACGCCGTCGGCAATCTGGCGCAGAAGTTTGACTGCGCGTTTAATGGGCAAAGTTCCCTCGCGGCGCAAAAGCTGATGAAGCGTTTCGCCTTCGACGTATTCCATCACAAGATAAAATACGCCTTCCGAAGATTCGCCGAAATCGGTTACATCGACAATATGCGGGTGATGAATCGAAGCCGCCGCCATCGCTTCGCGCTCAAATCTGGCAATCGCTTCGCCTTCCTGCAAATCATCGCTGTTTAAAATGTCCTGGCGAACGGTTTTTACGGCAACCCGCCGAGTTCCAAGATTTTTATCATTCGCCAAATAAACTTGTCCCATCGCGCCGCGCCCAAGCCGCTTTTCTATAAAATAACGATTTGCTAGAAGCTGACCGCCGGGCAAACTGAGATGTGTTTGAGTTTGGTCTAGCGGACAAAAATTTACTTCATCCGCGTAACAAAATTCACATTTGGGGCATTCCTTCATTCGTTTTTATTTTGCTTGTAAGTTTTGTGTTTACCAAATAAAGAACAGAAAAGTTTTTGATTTTTGCAGGTTCACAATTTTGGACTTTGTTTTTCAATCTTGCTATAATCCGTTTCATTAATTTGGGTCGTTAGCTCAGTCGGTAGAGCAGCGGACTCTTAATCCGCGGGTCGCAGGTTCGATACCTGCACGACCCACCAAATTTATAAGAAAGAGCAAGTCTATTTTCGGCTTGCTTTTTTATTGTTTGAATCGCTAACATTTTCGACTTTTTTGATAATTGAAGCGTCTAAAAAATCGAATGTAAAAAAATTTTTTTGCGTTCAACAGCGCGTTTGATAAACTTCTCGTGCAAAGTGAAACCAGAAAACACGAGTAATGGCAACTAACTTAACTGATGAGCAATTAGTCGAACAGGCTGTAAATGAAAATTCCGAGGCTTTCGGCGAAATCGTAAAAAGATGGGAGCGCAAAATTTTCGCTCTCTGTTTCGGTATGCTCGCTCGTGAAGACGAAGCCAGAGACGCGGCACAGGAAACTTTTATTTCCGCGTATAAAAATTTGAAAAATTTTCGCGGCGATGCAAAAGTTTCGTCGTGGCTGCACCGAATCGCCGTCAATCAATGTTTGACGGTCAAACGACGCGCCAAAACTCGTTCGGAGAGTTTTCTGGACGATGAAAATAATGCGGAAGAAAAAGTTTTCGTCGCTCCGTCACGGCTTTCGCCATCGCGCGCGACCGAGCAGAACGAAAGATTGAAAATTATTCGTCAGGCGGTTGCGTCGCTTCCCGCAGATTTGCGGCAAATCGTTGTGATGAAGGAGTTTGAAGAAATGACGTTTCAGGAAATATCGGACGCGCTCGATTTGCCTTTAAGCACAATTAAGAGCCGTCTTTATACCGCTCTGAAACAGCTTCGGATGAAATTGGAAAGAACACCGATGGAGATTGTTTGAGAGTTTTTGAGAAAAGTTATGTTAAATAATAACAATCATAATAATTTGACTTGCGCGTTTGCCGAGCAGACTGTTTCTTATCTTTACGACGAAGCGAATGCTCAAGAAAAAACTGTGGTTGAAACGCATTTAAAGTCTTGCGCGACTTGCGCCGATGAATTTGCGAGCTTTAGCGCGATTCATTCTTCAGTTATCGAATGGCGAAACGAAGAATTTCTGTCTTTGGAAATGCCTTCGATAAAGATTCCGTTTGAAAAAACGCGGGAATTTTATAAATCTGAAACTGATTCAAAAGCTACGCGCTCTTGGCTTGAAGAACTTCGCAGACTTTTTACTCTTTCACCCGCGTTGACCGCTTCGGCATCTTTTGCGATTGTCGCTATTTGTTTCGGCATTATATTTTTTGCAAATAAATCTTCAAACAAGTTTGAGGTTGCCGATATTAACAGTAAAAACACAGAGCAAATAGTTTCTTCTCCAAAGATTACTAATGAAGATTTTAGTAACACCGCGTCAACCGACGGTTTAGAAAAAACTATCGATGAAACTTTGTCGGGCAAACAATCAAAAACTCTAATTACCAATGCCAAAAACAACAGTCGAAAAACAATTCCCGATTCGAGAGTTGAGCGAAAAAATTCGATTGCGAAAGTTTCAGACGTTTCGAGAAATCCCGTTAAAAGCCTGAATCAAGAAGCGAATTCACCCAAAATTAAAGCAGCGAGTATTGAAAACAAAAAACCGACGTTTGCTCAAACAGGCAGAATTCCGAGATTGAATAATATCGAAGAAGAAGAAGATAAATCTCTGCGGCTGGCAGAATTATTTGAAGACGATGGCGCGAAATAGTTTATTTGAGGTCAAAAGGATGAAAAAGTTCGATTTTTTAAGTTTAATTTTTGTAGGTTTGCTGATGATTTTTTCGTTTTCGGCTGTCAAAGCTCAAGATGAAATGCCGCCGGACGCTCCGAACAGACAGGCTGACCGCGCACGCCGACCGAACTTATTAGCGGAACTCGGCTTAACTCAAAACCAACGCCGGGAAATTCGGCGCATTAACATGGAGAAAAGACCGCTTGCGCGCGATGCTCAACAGCGTCTGCGCGAGGCAAACGGAAATCTCGACCAAGCTATTTACGCAGACAATGCAAATGAAACTGAAATCCAAGCCCGTTTGAAGGATGTCCAAACGGCGCAGGCGGAATTGATAAAAATTCGTTTTACAAATGAATTGTCGGTTCGCAAAATTCTGACCGCCGAACAACTTGCCAAATTTCGAGCCTTACGCCGGCAATTCGCGCAAAGTATGGGAGATAATCCAAACCAGCCGCGAAAACGTCGTATGCAAAACCTAAAACAAAGATTTAAACTTCGCCAAAATCAAATGCGTCCGAACAATTAAATTTTTCTATATTCGTAATTTGGTTTATCAAGCCGACTTTTCAGCAAAGTCGGCTTTTTTTTGTTTGTCGTTTTTCGCGCTTCATTGTAACCTTTAGCAAAAGTTTTTATAAAATGCTTCTGCCAGCCGATGAATGCAATCAAAAAAATTTTATTTGAATTACAGGAAATTACCAATCTGATAATTTTCGCATTTGTCGGCGTGTTCAAAAAACCGCATTATGTCGGAGATTTGATAAGACAGATGGATTTAATCGGTGTCGGCTCGCTGCCGATTGTCCTACTGACCGGATTTTTTACGGGCGGTGTTTTGATTCTGCAAACTTTTCCGACGCTTGCTTATTATAGTATTCAAAACGAAGCTGGTCGCTCGGTGGCAACCTCGATTGTCCGCGAACTCGGTCCGGTTTTAGCGGCTTTGATGGTTTCCGGTCGCATCGGCTCGGCGATTTCCGCCGAACTCGGCTCGATGGTTGTTTCCCAACAAATTGACGCGATGCGCGCGCTCGGCACAGACCCGAACCGAAAGTTGGTCGCGCCGCGAATTATTGCTTTGATGTTGATGCTTCCGCTTTTAACCGTGGCAACCGATATTTTCGGAATCATCGGCGGCGGCATTGTCGCGTCAGGTTTATATAATCAGGATTACAATGTTTATCTTACTTCCGTCCGAAACGGCATCACCGTCGAAGATATTATCGGCGGTGTTATCAAACCTCTGTTTTTCGGACTTATAATCGGAAGCATTTCCTGTTACAAAGGATTAAGCACGACTGAAGGCACGGTCGGTGTCGGTCGCTCGACAACCAACGCTGTTGTTACCTCTTCAATTTGCGTGATTATTTTCGATTTTTTCCTTTCACGCGCCTTACAGTCGGTTTTCGACATCAAACCTATTTAGCTTTTATAATCATTTTATAAATTATGCTCGCTCAGGAATCCGAAGAACCGAATTTGAACGGCGAAACAATCGAAGAAGAACTCGAACCGACCGATTTGGAAGATGCGGTTGACGAACCCGATAGAATCGTTCCGGCGATAGAATTTTGTGATGTCCATCTTTCATTTGACAATAAAAAAATTTTAGACGGAATCAGCTTTACTGTGCGTCGCGGCGAGACAAAAGTTATTTTAGGACGCAGCGGCGGCGGAAAATCCACGACGATTCGGCTTATTTTAGGACTTTTAAAGCCGGATTCGGGGAAAATTCTTATTGACGGCGAAGACATTACCGGCTACAGCGAAGTCGAAATGATGGGAGTTCGCAAAAAAATCGGGATGGTTTTCCAGGAAGGCGCGTTGTTTGATTCGCTTTCGGTTTATGATAACGTAGCTTATCGTCTGCACGAACAAGGAGTTGCGGAAGCTGAGGTTGAAATAGAAGTCCGCCGGATGCTTCAATTTGTCGAACTCGAAGACGCGATTGACAAAATGCCGGCGGAACTTTCCGGCGGAATGCGTCGGCGCGTCGGTGTTGCCCGCGCGCTTGTCGGCGACCCGCAAATCGTTTTATTCGACGAGCCGACTGCCGGACTCGACCCGCCGACCGCACGAACGATTTGCGAGCTTGCCATAAAATTGCGCGATTTGGAAGACGTTTCTTCAATTTTTGTGACGCACGAAATGAATAATGTTGAAATTCTTTCAACCGAGTATGCAACGGTCAATGAAGACGGCAAAGTCGTTTTTGAAACAGAAGGCGAAACAATTTGTCTTATAAACACGGAAATTATTATGCTCAAGGAAGGTCAAATAATTTTCAGCGGAAAGGATGAAGAACTTGACGCATCAAAAGACGAGTATATTCAAACATTTATGCGCGGAAAATAAATTTAATTTTAGACTTTAGATTCCAAATCTAAAATCCAAAATCCAAAATCGAATTATGCCACCAACCCAGAAAAATTTAGGCTTTAGCCAATTGCGTGTCGGAATCTTCGTTCTTTTCGGACTTGCCGTGTTGGGATTTTTGATTCTCAACGCGACAGGAGATTTTAATCCGTTTGAGAAAAAACTTCTTCTAAAGGCGCGTTTTGCCGATGCCGACGGTTTGCGCGAAGGTTCGGAAGTGCAGCTCGCAGGCGTTCACATCGGAAAAGTCGACACGGTGAGTTTGCTTCCTCCCGACAGCGCGGAAGGCGCGAAAGTCGAAGCGGTAATGACGGTTGACCGAAATCTCGGCGGCAGACCGATTGCCGAACGCATCCGCACCGATTCAATCGCGCAGCTTGCGGCAACTTCCGTGCTGGCTAATGACAAAATGATAAACATTACGCCCGGAACACAGAAAGGCTCACCCGTTACGGAAAATCAAGTTCTCGAATCGGCTTCCGCAATGTCAATCAATAAACTCACCGAAACCGGCAACGAACTTCTCGAACAAATCAACAAACTTTCTGTTCCGGCAAATGAAATCCTCGGCAAAGCCAATCGCGGTGAAGGCACTCTGGGACGAATTGTCAATGACGAATCTCTTTATAAAAATCTCGATGCGACACTCGGCGAAACAAAAGTTACCATCGCAAAACTTCAAACGACGATTGACAAAATAAATCGCGGCGAAGGCAGCGCGGGAAAACTGCTCAATGACCCGGAACTTTATAATAGTTTGAATCGCACAGCCGGAAAGCTCGAAGCGATTTCCGGCGATTTACGCGCCGGACGCGGCACAGCCGGCAAATTACTATCCAATGACGAGCTTTATAATGATACTCGCGCCGCAATCGCTGATTTGCGCGTTTCAGCGGAAAAAATCAACGGAATCACTGATGACCTTAAAACTATAACCGGCGATTTGAAGGAAGGCAGGGGAACGGCAGGCAAACTTTTACAGGACGAACAGCTTTACGACGATACGCGAGCGACGCTTGCCAAACTGAATTCGTCGGCGGATAAATTTAATTTGATTCTAGATGATGCCCGGAGCGGCAAAGGCACCATTGGAAAACTTTTAACCGACGAGACGCTTTACAACAACGTTAATCAAACGACCTCAAACATTAACCAAATTACTACGGAAAGCACAAAATTGATTTATGATTTCCGCCAGAACCCAAAGAAATATCTCACGATTAATTTCAAACTTTTTTAAATTAAGAAACTTGATTTTAATGTGACTCTTGTTTTCAATCTAACTTTCTACAAATTTTAACTTTGAAAGTGAAAATCTTTAATGTAAAACTTTAGGAGTTGGCTTAATGACTCTTAAAGTATTTTCATAATAACTTCAGAAAATACTTTAACTTAAAGTATTCTCACAAATAGAAACAATCGTACGAAGCGCGATTTATCATACCGACGTTTCACGGCAAACTAAACTAAAGTTTGGACTCTAAACCGCTTTTTCTATTTTTGAGACGGCTTCTATCATAATTTTTTCTAAAGATTATTCCGGTATTGAGCTTGAACGCAATGCCGTATCGCCGCTTTGTCCGAATTGTTTAGCAAAGAAAGTATCATTGCTGCTTCGTATCACATACCAAACGCCGTTTGACGGTCGCCAAACAGCGATGTCTGCTTTCCCGTCAGCGTCAAAATCAGACGGTACGGCTTTGTCTTCGGAAGTGCCGAAAGCTCTCGCATAAAAAGCTCCGTCTTTGCTTTTAAGAATATACCAGGTGCCGGTGCTTGGACGAAATACGGCTAAATCCGTTTTCCGGTCGCCGTCGTAATCCGCCGGAGCAGGTTTGTCGCCCGCCAATCCGAATTGATTGAATGTAAAACCGCCAACTCCGCTGTTGATTACATACCAAATTCCATTCGACGGTCGCCAGACGGCAATATCGGCGCGACCATCACCGTCATAATCCGCCGGAACAGGCGAATCGGTATTTAAACCCCAATTTAAGGCTTTATCGGAATCGTCCGCGCTGTTATGGATATACCAAATGCCGGAAGAAGGACGAAAGACAGCCATGTCGGTTTTGCCGTCGCCGTCGTAATCCGCCGGAACGGGAATGTCGCCGCTCGTTCCATAATGATAGTAAATTTCGAGGTTGTCGGAACTTTGAATAATGTGCCAATTGCCGGTGCTTGGACGAAAAATCGCTACATCATTTTTGCGGTCACCGTCGTAATCGCCTGCAACAACACGGTCGCCGGCAACGCCCCATTGTTTTGCGGCGAAGTTTGAATTTTGAAGTGTGTACCAAACGCCATTCGACGGTCGCCAGACGGCAAAATCAGCCGCGCCGTCACGATTGAAATCGGAAGCGCGGTTATTCATCCATTCGACCGGAACATAAATCGAGTAACCGCGCGGCGCGGCGCAAACTCTCACTCGTCCGTTTGCGGCAACTTGAGTCGCAGGTTGCGCTCCCGTCAAATCAACCAAAGTTTTATTAGACCAATTTTCATAATTCGATCCGTTCGGCGCGTTGTCGACGGTGAGACATTTTGTTTCGCGCTCGTGGTTGTTGAGAACGAGTATTCCGCCCGGGCGATTTTTTGCGAGATTACCGCCGCGCCGCGCCGCGTAGACATTCGCGGTATCGCTTGTCGGCGAAGGATTGCCTGTTTCGCTCAAAACAACCGTGTCGCCTTCGAGCTGCTGACGACGAATGTTTATAAGTTTACGCAGGTCTTGTTGCAGACTGATTGGCGTGGTTAATTCTTCACCGTCCGAATACAATCTCGTGCCGAAAAAATGCGCGTAAAGAACACACGGGCGACCTTCGGCAAAAAGAATATAAGCGTAAGGAAGCTGCCAATCCTTGAGAAGCCAATGACCGGGTCTCGAAGTATCGTGGCTTTCGGCAAAAGTGATGACGCTCGCGCCCGGAAGATTTCCGCCCGTATTGTCGCGCACGAAACCGGCGTGGTTGAGCGATGTCATATTGAAAGTCGTCGAATCGCCGTTTGCCAGACGATTAAAATCGTATTTCAGATTGAAGTCGAAAACTTTTGCGTCCACTCCGCGCTGCCCCATAGCTTCGACCCACTGACGGACGCGAAACTTGTTCAGAGTTGAATATTCCCCGACGACAAAGCGTTGCGAGCCATCCGTCTTTCGAGGCATCGCATTCATCCAGGATGCGGCAAAATCTATCTCAAACAAATTCACCGAATCCAGCCGGTAACCGTCGTAACCGATTTGATTTGTGAGCCATTTTCCCCAGTATTTCATCCGATTCACCCCGCCGTCAGGTCCCTCATCGCTCGTGTCTATGTCTTGACCGAACAATTTTGCGCGCGGAATGATACCGTCCGTGCCGTCATAGGTTTCGAGATAGTCGCTTTCGCTGTTCGGATGAAAATATGTATAATCCCAAACCCAGTTTTGCTCGCCCGCTCCGGTATGAGTTACGCCGAAATCTTTTTTGTAATCAATATGCGTGTAGGTCAAAGTTTGCAGCGTGTTTGTCAAATCACCCTGCGAACTGCCGACGCGGGAAATGCGATAACCGCGTGATTGGTCGCCGTAACTCAAGACACGGTCGCCCTGCATTGAAGTCAAGATTACGTTAATGTCCGCTTGGCGTGAGAGCGTTATTTTATACTCATCAACGTCGCCGCATTGTCCGAGGTTAGCCCAAACGCGGCTTCCCGATACGGGAAATCCGTTGAATTGTCCGTTGCCGTTATTTGGCTCAGACTCGAAATTAAAAGGTTTTGTTTGCGGGTAATTCGGTTCAAAAGGATAATCGGGATTCGGGTTAGTCCAAGTAGCGTAAATCTCATAAGAGCGTTCTGAGTAATCTGCGGCGCAAGGCAAATTGTAACCTTTAACCTGAAGGTAATAATCGCCCGGATGAGCGTTTGGAACGCGCCAGACAATTTGATTTGTCGGGTATGCGACGCGCACTCGGTTGTTTGCTTCGCTTGTAACGTAAGATTTCACAATCGGGTTCGGCTCAAGCGAGCGATAATCCGTTACGATGTGATGTAAAATCGTATCGGCGTAGACCTCTATACCGCGTGCGTGCATCGCCTTAACCATATTTTCGAGTTCGGAGCGACTGCCGTATCTGGTTTCGACCGTTCCTCTCTGATTGTAGTTGCCTAAATCGAAATGGCTGGAAATAGAATATCCGACATCTTCGATTCCCGTTAAAGCCTTGCTCGGCGGCGGTGTCCAAATGCCCGTAAAGCCCGCTTCTTTTATGTCTTGTGATTTACTGGCAAGATTGTCCCACCAAGTGCCGTTGCGGTTCGCTATGTCAACCGGCACATAGAAATTAAAGCCTTGCATCATCACATCATTCTGCGCGAAAATCGGCGTATTACTGCCGAATAAACAAATAAGAAAGATGAATACGAGATAAAATTTTTGTTTTTTCATAACCTTTTCTTTTTAGACTTCAATTCGGCTCGCGTTTCTTTCTATTATTGAAGATGTGATGTTCGACCGGAAGATAAGCGGACGATTTTCAGGATATATTATCGTTTGTTTTGAGTAAAGAAAAAAAGCTGCCCTTCTTTAGTTACAAAGAAAAGCAGCCTTATTCAAAACGGTGGTGCCGAGGGCGGGACTCGAACCCGCACGGATTACTCCACACGCCCCTCAAACGTGCGCGGCTACCAATTACGCCACCTCGGCAAGAGATTAAAGATTAGAAAACGCAGAATATCTTTGCTCTCTATTCTCAATCCAAATTAACTTTCAAAAAACTATTTATTATCTGCTTCGGCATTTGCATTGCTGTTTGACGGAACGACAATGGCTGTGTTGGACGGAACATTCGCATTGATTGTCGAATTTGAATTTGCATCGACACCTACATTTGTATTCGCGTCGACATTTGCATTTGTATTCGCATCGACACTCGTATTCGAGTTTGCATCAAGCGCAGGCGCGGCTTCCTCAGTCGCGTCAGCATTCGTCTGCAAAACCGAGACATTTCCCGTCAGCGCGGGCATTGCCAATAATAATGCGGAAAGCATAAAGGTAGTCGCTGCCGCAATTGTCATTTTCGATAAAATCGTCTGTGCGCCGCGCGGTTGAAAAGCCGTGCTGGAAATGTTGCTGGTAAAAAGCGCACCCGCATCGGTCTTTCCCGGCTGCAATAAAACGCTCGCTATCAAAACGACACAAGAAATAAAAAACAATATGTATAAAAAATAAGCCAACTTCTTTTCTCCGTTATAACTACTTGTAATTTACAATCTGCGCAAAACTCGCCGCTTCGAGGCTTGCTCCGCCGACCAATGCGCCGTCTACGTCCGCCTGCGCCATCAAAATTTCGATATTGTCAGGCTTAACCGAACCACCGTAAAGAATTCTGGTCGCTTCTGCAACCTCTTTTCCCTGCGTCTCCGCTAACGTCCGCCGAATGAATTGGTGCATTTCTTGAGCCTGTTCGGGCGTGGCGGTTTTACCCGTTCCGATTGCCCAGACAGGCTCGTAAGCGATAATAATACGTTCCATATCCGAAACTGTCAAACCGTCCAACGCGCCGGAGAGTTGTGTTTTAACTACATTTTCCGCATCGCCCGCTTCCCTTTCGTTCAGTATTTCACCGACGCAGACAATCGCCGTTAAATTTAAAGCCAAACACGCTTTAGTCTTTTTATTCACGCTTTCATCAGTTTCACAGTAAAATTGCCGACGTTCCGAATGCCCGATTATTATATGCGAACAACCCACATCTTTTATCATATCAGCTGAAACTTCGCCGGTGCGCGCACTGTGCTTTTGTTCGCTTGAACAGTTTTGCGCCGCGACTTTTATATTCGAACCTTCAAGCCGGTCGCAAACGGTTTTCAAAGCAGTAAAAACCGGCGCGATGACGACTTCGCAATGATTGGCGTTAGCAACCAGAGGTTTTAAAGCCAAAGCAGTTTCCAATGCTTCGCCGAGCAGCTTATACATTTTCCAATTTCCGGCGATGACAGGTTTTCTCATAAATTTGTTTTATAATTTTAAGTACAAACGATTTTTTTAAGATTTAGTTATGTCTGCCAGTTTTTTATTTTGCTAAAAACTTTTCATCAAACATATTGCCGCGCCCCAAAATTCCGTTCCGGTCAAAGGCTTTTTTGAGTTCTGCCATTTCATTCAAAAATCTTTCGCCATACATCACCTGCAGATATTTGCTTTTCAGCTTCCCGATGCCGTGTTCTGCTGAAACCGTGCCGCCGAGCATTACAGCCTGCGCAACAAATCTGCCGTAAAGATGTTTCGCTTTTCGCGCCTCAGTTTCGTCTTTCGGCAGAATGTTCGCGTGCAGATGATTATCGCCGATATGCCCGAAAATAACGTAGTCGAGTTCGCTTTCGTTTAACTTTTGTTTATAAAAATTTAGAAATGAAACGAATTTATCGTCGGGAACAGCCATATCGGTTCCAACTTTACGCTGTCCGTATCTAACAATTCTTTCGTTAACCGAAACCGGCAAAGCGTGGCGAAACTCGCGCATTTTCTCATTGTCCTGTTCGTTGGTGGTAAACCAGGATTTTTCCGTTTCGGCATTGTGCGTTTCTAAAAGCGTGTTCCATTGCTCGAATAATTCATCTTCGTTTTGGCTGTTTGTTTCCTGTTCAAAAAATATCGCGCCCGCCATATTTGCAGGTGTTTCAGGAAATTTTTCCGAGATAAATTGTAAAGAGTTCGCGTCAAAATACTCTAAGATTGTCGCCTCAATTTGATTTTGGATTTTAGATTTTGGATTTTGGTTTTCAAGCAGTGCGGATTGTATTTCTCTTATTTGAAACGAAACCCGCTTAACTTCACGAACGAAGTTGAGCAAATCATTATCGTCCTTAAAGAAAACAATTCCGCTTAGAAAACCTGCGGGTTTATCTAAAACTTTTAATTCGATTTCAGTAATTATTCCCAGCGTTCCTTCGCTTCCGATGAATAAATCAACCGCGTCCAAATTTTCCGCAGAAAAATAACCGCTCGCATTTTTTCGCACGTTCGGCTGCTCGTATGTTGGGAGTTTTGCTTTTATACGATTGCCGCTTTCGGTTGTTAATTCAATAAAACCGTTTTCAGCGAAAACTTCGCCGCGTTTTAAGCTGAGAAAATCGCCGTTCGGTAAAACGATTTCGAGCCTTTGAACGTAATTTCTGGTCGCGCCGTATTTAAAACTTCTCGCGCCTGAAGCATTTGTCGCAACCGTTCCGCCAATTTGACAACTCCATTCGGTCGGGTCCGGCGGATAAAACAATTTTTTTGCTTCAACCGCTTTTTGTAAATCATTCAAAATTACGCCGCTTTCGACAACCGCATATTTTTCTTCGGCGTTTATCTCTTTGATTTTGTTAAATTTTTCAAGCGAGATTACGTAACCGCCAAAAGGAATCGCGCCGCCGACAGTTCCGGTTCTCGCGCCCGAAACGGTAACGGAAATGTTTTTTTCGTTCGCTTCTTTTAAGATATCCGCAATTTCTTCGCGGGTTTCTGGAACAAAAAGTTTCTCGGAAAATCCGCCCTGCAGATTGCTCGCGTCGGTTAAATAATCTTGCAAATCTTCTGTTTGAGTTTTTATCTGCATAATTTTTATCCCAATTCAAGTTGTCTTTCGCGCAAATACTTCAAGCGGTCGCGCAGTTCGGCAGCTTGCTCGAATTTCATGTCTCTTGCGGCTTGGCGCATTTCATGTTCCATTCCAATAATTGTATCCTTCAACTGCTTTGTAGAATATTCTTCAAAAGCATCGAAATTTAACGGAACTTTAAAATAATCCGCTTCATAAGCCGTAACCAGAGTCGCATCAATGGATTTGACGATTGTTGTCGGCGTGATGCCGTGTTCCTCGTTGTATTCTTCCTGAACTTTTCGGCGACGCTGCGTTTCATCAATCGCTTTTCGCATCGAATCGGTGATTCTATCGGCATACAAAATCGCTTTTCCACTCGCGTTTCTCGCCGCGCGTCCCATAGTTTGAATCAAAGAACGTTCGGAACGCAGGAAACCTTCCTTGTCGGCATCAAGAATCGCTACCAAAGAAACTTCCGGTAAATCCAAACCTTCGCGCAGCAAATTGATGCCGACCAGAACATCGAATTCGCCGCGCCGCAAATCGCGCAAAATTCTAATTCTTTCGAGCGTTTGAATTTCCGAATGCAGGTAATTTACTTTTACGCCGACTTCGGAAAAGTATTCGGTTAAGTTTTCCGACATTTTTTTCGTCAAGGTCGTTACCAAAACACGCTCGTTGCGTTCGGCACGCAGACGGCATTCTTCCAAAAGGTCGTCAATCTGTCCTTTGACCGGACGCACTTCGACAAGCGGGTCGAGCAGTCCGGTCGGACGGATGATTTGTTCGACGACTTCGCCGCCGGTTTTTTCGAGTTCGTAATTTCCCGGTGTGGCGGAAACATAAATCGTCTGTCCGACGCGGTGTTCAAATTCTTCAAAACTAAGCGGACGATTGTCCATCGCCGACGGCAGACGAAAACCGTATTCGACTAAATTTCCTTTGCGCGAGCGGTCGCCTTTATACATCGCGCCAAGCTGCGAAATGGTTTGGTGCGATTCGTCAATCACCATAAGAGCGTTTTCTGGCAAATAATCGAGCAAAGTCGGCGGCGGCGCGCCCGGCGGTTTGCCGGTCAAATGCCGCGAGTAATTTTCTATTCCGCGACAAAATCCCATTTCCTTCATCATTTCGAGGTCATACATCGTGCGTTGATGAAGTCGCTGCGATTCGACGAGTTTTCCCTGTTTTATCAACTCTTCTTCCCACCAGACGAGTTCTTCCTTGATTGTTTTAATGGCTTTTTTGACGGTCGGCTTCGACATTACATAATGCGATTTCGGGTAAATCGGAAGACGCGAATCGTGTTTGTGCAAAACTTCCCCCAAAAGCGGGTCAATCGTATAAACCGCATCTATTTCGTCGCCCCAAAACTCGATGCGATACGCCTGCTCCTGATACGACGGATAAACTTCGACGACATCGCCGCGCACGCGAAATGTGCCGCGCTCGAATTCGACGTGCGAGCGTTCGTATTGCAGTTCGACAAGTTTCTGCAAAAATTCCTCGCGTTTTAATTTCTGATTCGGCTCGACAAAGAAAATCATTCCGAAATATGCGTCCGGATCGCCGAGTCCGTAAATGCAGGAAACCGAAGCGACAACAATCACATCGCGTCTTTCAAAAAGCGCGCGGGTTGCGGAAAGTCTTAATCTATCTATTTCATCGTTTATCGTCGCTTCCTTTTCAATATACAAATCCGACGCGGGGACGTAGGCTTCCGGCTGGTAATAATCATAATAAGAAACGAAATACTCGACGGCGTTTTCGGGGAAAAATGTTTTGAATTCCTGATAAAGCTGCGCGGCGAGCGTTTTATTATGGGCTAAAACAAGTGCCGGACGCTGCACTTGCTGAATCACATTGGCGACGGTGAAAGTTTTTCCGCTTCCCGTTATTCCGAGCAGAACTTGGTCTTTCGTGTGATTATTTAGCTCGCTGACAATTTGTTCGATGGCTTGCGGCTGGTCGCCTTTCGGTTTGTTATCGGAAACTAATTTAAATTGCATTTAAAACAAAAAAGGTTAAGAAGTTTTTATCTATTTTACCTCTTAACCCTTTAATCTGTCATTTGCGCAAAATCGGTTAGACGGTTACAAACCAGAATTCTTCAATTGCTTTATTGACTATTGAGTTAAAGAGAAAAGATTTAAATCCGCCGGATTCGTTTTTCAAACTTTATTTATTTTAAGTTTCATAATAAAGTTAGCTTGTTAAAAATTGTTTCATTACTCGAATAATTCAAAAATGTCGGCAGTAAAAACGGTTTCGGAAACTAATGCCATCGGTTTACCTCTGATTCATCGCGGCAAAGTTCGTGATGTCTATCAGATGAATGAACGGCAGTTATTGCTGGTTGCCACCGATAGAATTTCCGCTTTCGATTGTGTTTTCCCGACTCCGATTCCGCATAAAGGTGCTGTTTTAACCGCTCTTTCCGCATTTTGGTTTGAAAAGCTGAAAAGTTCGACGAAAAATCATTTGATAACTTCCGATTTTAATGAAATGCCCGAAGCGATTCGGCAAGTCGATGAATTTCGCGGACGTTCAATGCTGGTTAAAAAGACCGAAGTTTTTCCTGTCGAGTGCATAGTTCGCGGGTATTTGGAAGGTTCGGGCTGGAAGGATTATCAAGCAACGGGAGAAGTTTGCGGACACCGTTTGCCATTTAATCTAAAACAATGCGAAAAACTTCCGCAGCCTATTTTTACTCCGGCGACCAAAGCTCAAAGCGGACACGACGAAAACATAACGGAAGCAGAATTCGGAAAAGTCGTCGGTGATGAAACGGCTGAAAAATTAAAGGCTATTTCCCTGAAAATTTACCGGGAAGCCTGCGATTACGCATTGACCAGAGGAATAATTATCGCCGATACGAAATTTGAATTCGGTCTGGACGAAAGCGGCGATATTTTGTTAATTGACGAAATTTTAACACCTGACTCTTCCCGCTTTTGGTCAACCGAAAATTATATGCCCGGCAAAGCACAATCTTCCTTCGACAAACAATTTGTCCGTGAATATCTGGAAACTTTGGAATGGAATAAAAAGCCGCCCGCGCCGATTTTGCCCGACGAGATTGTCAACGCGACAACCGCTCGGTATCTTGAGGCATTTCGAATTCTGACGGGAAAAGAACTTTAACAACGAATAATGGTGAACGAATAGTGGAGAATTGTCTGATTTTCACTATCCATTATCAACTAAATTTATGCAAATTAAAACACAGATGGAAGCGTTGATTGAAGAAATGCTCAAAGGACAAATCTTGCTTAATGAAGCGATAACCGAATTTGAAAAACTTTATATTCAAAAGGCTTTACAGATTAACAACGAACATTTTTCAAACACCGCAAACGCGCTCGGAATCCACCGCAACACGCTTTCCAAACGAGTTGCCGGTTACCAAAGCGCGTCGAAAACACCCAAACGCCTTTTACAAAAGCGTTCACGTAAGACCGCGTAAATTATTCTTAAAGTCGAAAATCTATTTTTCGGCTATATGAGCCAGAGATTTTCCGTTTGATTTTGTTCCGCAGCCGCAATCCGTTCCGCACGCGGATTTTGGGGAAAAAGATTTTACTCTTTTCCAAACCATATTTGCGGCATACAGAAAAGCTAAAAAAATAATTATTCCGACGATTATTGCTTGCCAATTCATCTTTTTAAGGAGACAGAAATCAGAAATCAGAATAAATCGTTTAACTCAAATCTTTTATTCTCATCTCTCATCTCTCATCTTTTATCGTTAGCCAAATCCTAAAACTCTCCCGCCTTGGAAAGTGAGAAAAGCTGCCAGATAAGCTAATCCGGTCATATAAAAAACCATAAACAAAGCCCACGTCCAGGAGTTGGTCTCGCGGCGGACAACCGCCACAGTCGACATACACTGCATTGCCAGCACAAAGAAAACCATCAATGTCAAAGCCGTCAAAGGCGACCAAGCCGCTGTGCCATCGTCTTTTTTGGCATCGCGGACGGCTTGCATTAGAGATTCGGATTCTTCGTTTGAGTCTTTTCCGACATTGTAAATAATGCTTAGGGTCGAAACTAGAACTTCCCGCGCGGCAAACGATGCAATCAAGGCAACGCCGATTTTCCAGTCAAAACCGAGCGGTTTGATAATCGGCTCAATAAGATGTCCGAGTTGTCCGGCGTAACTGTTTCGCAATCTCACGCCCGAATCATCGGTCGCAGTTTGTTCCGTGTCAGTTGCAGTTTGAGTTTGACTTTGGACATTGGACGTTTGACTTAGGACTTCGGCGTTTCGGGGAAACGCTGTCAACGCCCATAAAATTATCGAAATTGCTAAAATTACCGTTCCCGCGCGTTTCAAAAAAAGTCCGGCGCGAGTAAACATATTTTGGAAAACTGTGCGGAAATTCGGCAATCGATACGGCGGAAGCTCCATGACGAAAGGCGGCGGCGGCGCTTTTAAGATTGTGCGCTTTAAAATCCAAGCGACGACAACAGCAACTACAATACCGAGAGCATACATCGCTAGAATCAAAACCGCGCCGAGCGAAATAAATCCGAAGACGGTTTGTCCGGCGAAAAACGTTGCAATCATCAACGTATAAACCGGCAGCCGCGCCGAGCAGCTCATAAACGGCGCAATCATAATCGTCGCCAGACGGTCGCGCCGGTCTTCAATCGTGCGCGTCGCCATAATGCCCGGAATCGCGCAGGCGAAACTCGACAAAAGCGGCAGAAAAGCTTTGCCGTGCAGACCGACACCGCGCATCAATCTGTCAAGCAGAAATGCCGCCCGCGCCATATAACCCGTGTCTTCTAAGATTGAAAGAAAAAGGAAAAGCAAAAGAATTTGAGGGAGAAAAACAAGAACGCCGCCGACTCCGGCGATAATTCCATCAACAATTAAATCCGTCAAAATTCCTTCGGGCATAGTTGTTCTAACAAAATCGCCCAACGCGCCGAAACCTTGTTCGAGCAAATCCATCGGCAGATTTGCCCAGGAAAAAATCGTTTGAAAAACAAGCAGGAGAATGCCGATTAAAATTAACAGCCCGAAAAATTTATGCGTCAGAATGCGGTCAATCTTTTCCGAAACACCTCTTTCTTCAGTCTGTTTCGGCTTAACGGATTCCTGATAGATGTCGGAAATAAAATTGTAGCGTGCAAAAATTTGCTTATTTATTTGGCTGTCGTCTTGCAGGCTGAGATGAATAAAAGATTCGTCCGATATATTTTCTGAATTCAACGTAGAAAATGAATAACTTTTTTTCTTTTGCTCAATCTTTGTCGTTTGTAAAACCGTTTGCGCAAGTTCTTCAATTCCTATTCTCTGTGTAGCTTTTACTTCAACTACAGGAACTTGGAGAAGCTCGGAAAGTCTTTCGGTATCAATTTTGAGGCTTTGTTTTTCAGCCGCGTCAACCATCGTCAGCGCGACGACGAGCGGGACTTTGTAATCGAGAAATTGCGTTACAAGATAAAGATTTCTTTCGAGATTGGTTGCGTCAACCACCGCGACAATGACATCGGGTTTCGGCAAATTTTCAATTCTTCCGGTTAAAACATCACGCGCGATTTGTTCGTCCAGAGAAGTTGCGTCGAGACTGTAAAGTCCGGGAAGGTCAATCAAACGCGCAAAATTTTCGTCGCCGAGCCGCCAAAAGCCTTCCTTTCGCTCGACCGTAACGCCCGGATAATTGGCGACTTTTTGCTTCATTCCGGTCAAAGCATTAAACAAAGTAGTTTTTCCGGCATTCGGATTCCCCGCCAGCGCAATCGTCAGACGTTGTTTATTGTGCAAAGAGATTTGAGAATTTTTTTCTTTGCCGATTCCCGACCATTTTCCTTTGGATTTGGGTATCGAAACTGTATTTTGTTCAATTTTCACGAGTTGCTGCTCACTTCTATCGAGTCGGCTTCGCTTTTTCGCATTGCCAAATTATAACCGCGCAGGCGAATTTCCAAAGGGTCGCCAAACGGCGCGGATTTGACGACTCTGACGGAAACCCCAGGCACAACGCCCATTTCCATCAATCGTCTGGTAATTGCATTGTTACCGTTGATTGCGACAACCGTCGCTCTCGTCCCGATTGGAAGGTTTGTTAAATTCATTGTGATAATTTTGCGAATAAATATCAAGTAAAAGAAATTATATGCTAATTGAAATTAACATTCAATTTCATCGAAGACTTTCAGCCATAAATTATTCTTGTATTATAAAAAGTTTTATTTTGGTAAAATCAGCTTTTCGGAAATCAAATCGGCTTGATAAGAACCGGCGGCAAGCCGAAGCGGAAGACGCTTTTCGTCGTTGCCGAGCCACAGTCGCAAATTCAAAACATCAATAGCCGGATTTCCGGTAGTGATTGAAATAAGCTGTGCGGAAATTTTTTCGCCCTGCAGATTTATAATATCGGCGTTTGAAGGACGAAGCGTAAAAACATACGCTTCCGTGTCGAGAAAAACGGCGACGCGCGTATCGTTAACCGGATTACTAAAGTCTTTACTTGGCTTTAAATTAAACGACCGAACCGCGTAAGCCAGCGACAAAAGGCTGTGCGTTCCGACCGGAATTTCCACGCGGTTGGCATTGTTATAAGTTGCAAAACCCGTCCGCTGGTCAAACTGCGCCGTATTATTAAAACCACTCAAAAGACCCATGAATTTCAATTCAATCCGCTGCGGCGCGAGCGATTCGGGATTAACCTGCGCCTTTATTCCATCATTTAAAACCAAAACTTGCTGTCCGGGTTGAGTTTCCGTAACGATGGCGGTTAGCAGCAAACTGTCCAGACCCAAAAACTGCTTGCGCTCCTTCGCCTGCAAAGTTACCAAGCCGAGCAATTGCCCGTTTGTCGAAACACGATATTCTAAAGTTTCGCCGAGCGCAAAAGGTAATTCATTCAAAAGCGGTTCGTTTTCAATATATGGAGTCGGCGTGACAATAGGTTTCGGTGTCGATTGCGGGCGCGGAGTTTGAATCGGCATAGGAGTTGGTTCAATTGAAAATTCCGGCTCGATTGTTTGAACGCTCGCAACTTCCGCGCGGAAATTCCCTTTCGCGGTTTTGAATTGAATCAAAACCGGAACGTGCGCTTCGTCATTGCTGAAATTGATACGCAGATTCGTGATTCCCTTTTCGGTTAGGTATTCGCTTTCGACGCTCGAAACAATCGTATCAAATTCACCCGCGTCGGTTTTAATTCTTCCGTTTCCGTTTTTGGATTTATTGTTCGGTGTGTTCAGCAAGCTGACATTATAAATTTTATCATCTTCCCGCAAAGTAAAATTTCCGACTCCGCCCGCGTTTCGCGCTTTGTAAATTAACGTCAATAAATCGTTATTTATCGTTGGTGAAACCGTATAATTATAAATCGTTTCTTTTGGTAAAACACCGGCATTAAACGTTTTGCGGATATAGAGCGGTAAGCCGGTTTCGGCAGAAGCGAAGGTCGTGCGCGACTCGTCAAGAAGATAAAACGCCGCGCTGACCAAATCATTAGTTTTAACTTTTGCGCGAAGCTCGACGGCATCTTTTTCACCCAGCTTCCCGCGCGAAACGGCATAGATTTCGGCAAATCCGGCATTATTAAAATTTTCAAAAGAGATGTTGTAAGTTATGCGTTCGCCGATGCGGAAAGGAATCGGCGAAATAATCTGGGCTTTTATTTGATTTTGCGCCGAAACATTTTGAAAGGCAGGAAAAGAACCGACACCGATAAACAAGAATAGAAATAAAATTATGAATAGTCGCAGGTAGACACGAACGGACGCAGTGAGATTATTCAGGTTAAAGGCTTGAAACTTAAAGTTTTTCATCAATTGATTGGGCGTTTATGGAGTTTCGATTTCTTTTATAATTTCCCGAACCGCTAAAATTTTATCCCTCGCCTGTAAAATCGGGCGACCAATCACCAAATAATTCGAACCCGACCGAACAGCTTCATTTGCAGTCATTACACGCTTTTGGTCTTCATAAGTTTCAGATTCCAAATTCAAAATTCCAAATCGGCTCTCGTTTTTAACTTCCGGCTTTGAACTTTGAACTTCAAACTTTGAACTTCTAATTCCAGGGGTAACGATTAAAAAATCTTTTCTCTCGACATTTTCACGAATCAATTTAACTTCGTGCGGTGAAGCGACTACGCCGTCCAAACCGTATTTTGCCGTAAGCTGCGCTAAACTTACAACTTGTCCGCCCGTTTCTTTTTCAATTCCCGTTTCCCGTAAAGTTTCCCGGTTAGAACTGGTCAAAACTGTAACTCCGATAATTTTCGGCTGAATCAAGTTTTCCCTTTCGCAAATTACCTTAACTTCTTCCACGGTTTTTCGCATCATTTCACCGCCGCCAACGGCGTGAATGTTAAACATCCAAACGCCGAGCCGCGCAACTTCAACAGACGCTTTAGCAACCGTATTCGGTATATCGTGAAACTTCAAATCGAGAAAAATTTTATTGCCCGACGCGACCGTTTCACTCACAAAAGATGCGCCCGCAGATGTAAAAAGTTGCAAACCGATTTTGAACGCGCCGACTTCTTCGCGCAGTTCCGCGATGATTTCCCGCGCTTCTAAGGCGGTTTCAACATCAAGCGCGACAATTATTTTTTCTTTGTCTTTTGTGTTTTTCTCGCTAGCTTTTAAAAATTCAGGCATTTTATGATTGTTGGGTTAATTTAAAGAAATTTTAATCGAGTGATTTAAAAATTTGCTCGCGGAAGAATTTATTTAATCGCAGTGAGCCTTTAGTTAGGATATTTTTTGTTCGCGCAAAATGCAGAAAAGGCAAAGCGGTTTCTAAATTCGGTTCTTTTTGCCGCTTCAAAAATTCCAGACATTGCGCTGCGGCTTCTTTTGATTCGAGTGCCGATTGTATCGAAGCATTTGCGCTTTCATTATCACCTAAAATTTTGTAAATTACGCTTTGCATAAACCAGGCATCGGCAAACTTAACATCTAAAGAAACCACTTTTTGCAAATAATGCAAAGCATTTTTATAATCTTTCAATTGGAAACGAATGCAGCCAATTAAATAATAAATTTCCGGCGTTTCCGCGTTTTGCAGACATTGTTTGAAAGCCGCCAGACTTTCCGTCCAATTTTCTTCAAACGCCGCCAGCATTCCCCAAATATAATTTACCAAACCGCCGGTTTGCGGATTGTCGACCAAAACGCTGAGAAGTTTCCGCGCCTTTTCCAATTGCGCTTCGTCGGCATGAATCGCGCCGAAAAGCAGTAAAACCTTTTCGTTTTGCGCGTCGAGTTCAAATAACTTTTCGAGATAATTTTTTGCTTCTGAAAATTTATCGACGCGAAAAAGATTTTCCGCGACAAAAAGATTTAGCGGAATATTGCTACGTGAAATAAGCACCGCGCGTTCAAATGTCTGAAAGGCTTGCTTTTCTTCATTTTCCTGAAGCAGTCTGAATCCTTCTTTGACGAGATGTGTAAAAAGCTCGGCTTGTTTCTTGCCGTGAAAAGCGAGGATTTCCTGCAAAACTTTTTCCTGTTTATTTTCAAAGTCAAGCTTTCCTTTTTTTTCAACTGAAATTTGAGCAGTTTCTCGACTGAGAATTTTCGACAATTCAGGATTTGTTTTTTCCAGACTTTCAAAAAAAGAACTGAGTAAAGTGCGGTCTTTTTGAAAAGATTTGGCTTCGCGCTTGATAAATTCATAAGTCATCGCTAATTGCTCGGTAACCTGCGCGAGACGAAGCTCGAGCAGCGTAACTCTCTCAAGAAGATGGTCTTCGTAATAAGACGGAATGTGATTTGTATCGAATTTTAGTGATTGCGGAAAAACTACCAGAAGCAGCCGCGTGCCGCAGCTTCTGCATTGTGTTTCGCCGAGATTATTTGCCGCTCGACAGTTTTGACAATAACAAGCTATTTTTTCCACTTTAACAACTGATAATTGATAACGGATAATGGATAGTGAAAATTAGTTTTTCACTATCCATTATCCACTATCCGTTATCCACTAATCTAAGTCTAAAGGATTTCTAAAAGGTTTGTCCGAATCGGTATCGGCGCGTTTCAATGCTTCCTTGAATTTTTCTTCTAATATGCGCTCGCGGTCTTTTTGTGAAGACATTTCCTGAGCAAAAAGATTTTCGCGCAATTCCTTTTGCTTTACGAGGTTATTCTTCAAATCTTCAAACGAACCCAACTTTTTCGCCTTTTCCTCGTGCGCTAAAATTGCGCCCGTTTCAGCGTCAATCGTCAAATTCGCTTCGCAACACGGACAAATTATATTAAACTTTTCCATACTCAAAACAGATTATAACTCAACTTTTCCAAATTCCGATTATAAAAACTTTTTTTCAAAATCTAGAAAGGTTTAATTTACTTTGAAGATTTGTTTTCACCGCCTCCCATTCCGAATCAATGATACTGAAATAAACCGAATCACGAAAACGTCCGGTTTCGGTAATCATATGCCGGCGCAAAATGCCTTCTTGCTTCGCGCCGATTCGCAAAATCGCGTTTCTCGATTTTTCATTCAGCGCATCGGTTTTAAATTCAACACGCACGCATTCCCAAACTTCAAAAGCGTGCGCGAGCATCAAAAGTTTGGCTTCCGTATTGACCCAACTTCTTTGCCATTCGGGAATTATCCAAGTCCAGCCGATTTCCGCCTTTAAACTTTTCGCGTCTATATTGCCAAAGCGCGTCGAGCCGACAATTTTGTTTGAAGATTTTTCAACGGTTACAAACGGCAAGGAAATTTTTTGCTCGAATTCCTTTAGCGCGGTTTCCACATAATGCCGCATATCGCCGGAATTCTCCATCACACTGGTCGTCAAAGTCCAGAGTGATTTCTCCAAACCAACCGCGCAAAGCTCGTCTAAATGTTGAAAGCGCAAAGGCTCAAGCCGCACATATTTCCCGTCTAAAATTACCGATTCAATTTTCATACAACAAATGTAATTTAATGTTTGATTAAAATAAAAATCAGCAACCGACAAATTGCCGACCGCTGATTTTTATTTCTGATTCTTACTTCTTTTTATTGAGTTCTAAATTCTAACTTCTAATTTCTTACTTCTGAATTCTAAACATCGTAATACATCGAAAATTCAAGCGGATGCGGGCGCAGACGCATCGGATTTATTTCCTTCTCACGCTTATAACTAATCCAACGCTCAATCATTTCAATTGAAAAAACGTCGCCTTTGAGCAGAAATTCGTGGTCGTTTTCGAGTGCTTTCAGCGATTCGTCCAAAGTCGCCGGAAGACCCGGAACGCCTTTCAATTCTTCAGGCGATAAATCATAAATATCCTTGTCGAGCGGCTCGCCGGGATCGATTTGATTTTGCACGCCATCGAGTCCAGCCATCATCAGCGCGGCAAACGTGATATACGGATTACACGCTGGGTCGGGCGGACGAAATTCGATACGCTTGGCTTTCGGCGATTGCGAAAACATCGGAATCCGCACGGCGGCTGAACGATTTCTGGCTGAATACGCTAAGTTCACCGGAGCTTCATAACCTGGAACAAGGCGTTTGTAGCTGTTGGTCGTTGGCGCGGCAAACGCGACGAGCGCGGGCGCGTGCTTCAGGAGTCCGCCGATATAATGTTTCGCCATTTCGGAAAGCCCTGCATATTGGTCGCCGCCGAAAAGCGGTTTGTCGTCTTTCCAGAGTGATTGGTGAACGTGCATTCCCGAACCGTTATCGCCGTAAAGCGGTTTCGGCATAAAGGTCGCGGTTTTTCCGTGCGCGTAAGCCGTGTTTTTGACGATGTATTTGAAAAGCATCAAATTGTCAGCCGTGTGCAGAAGATTTGAAAAGCGAAAATCAATCTCGCATTGTCCGGCGGTCGCAACTTCGTGGTGATGACATTCGACGGTGATTCCGACTTCAGCCAGAATCAGCGAAATCGCGTTTCTGAGTTCAATCAAAGTATCAACCGGCGCAACCGGAACGTAACCTTCTTTGGGGCGAATGTGATTGCCGTAATTCGGCGACATTTCATTGCCGTTTCGTCCCGTGTTCCAATGTCCTTCTTCGGAATTTATCGAATAACCCGCAGATTGCTGGTCGTTGTGATAAAAAACTTCGTCAAAGACAAAAAACTCGGCTTCCGGTCCGATGAAAATCGTGTCGGCGATTCCGGTAAATTTCAGATAACTTTCGGCGCGGACGGCGACCGAGCGCGGGTCGAATCCGTAACCTTCCTTCGTCATCGGCTCAACGACGTTGGCTATCAAACAAATGGTTGTTTCTTCGGCAAACGGGTCAACCCAAAAGCGCGACGCATCAGGCACGAGCAGCATATCCGATTCGTTGATTGCCGCCCAGCCTCTCAAAGAAGAAGCGTCGAAACCGAAGCCTTCTTCAAACGAATCTTCGGTCAATTGGTCAATCGGATACGTCAAGTGATGCCACGCGCCGGGCAAATCCGTAAAGCGCACGGACACAAATTTCGCGCCTTGATCGGCGGCAAAGGTCAATACATTTTTAGCGTTCATCTAATCTCCTAAACAGGTTTCGGGTAAGAATTTTTGAAACTTTGCGAATAGTTTCACACGCAAAATTTACGGTGATTTTACAACAACCAACCGCAACTTCAAAACGCTGTTTTTATAATTGGATGGCTTTGAGAATTTTTAATACTGGCATTTCAAGGATTGTAGATTTCTACTTTTTCCGGCGATTCGATTACCGATTCTGATGTTGCTTTCAATATCTGCGGAAACGACGAACGGCGAAAAGAATTTTTCGTGTGTCTTTCTTAAACAACCGAAGCCGATTAAAATTACGACGATATTAAAAAAGTCGAAGCCGTGATATTGATTTTTGAAAAAGTTTTTCACAATTTATAAATTTTTATCTGAAATTTCAGTTATACTGAGTATTAAACTTTTTTGGAGAAACGTAAATTTGAGTGCAGTTATCGAACAGACGATTGAAACCTACGGAATCGAGAATTGGGGAGCGAATTATTTTGGAGTCAACCGAAAAGGAAATTTAATTGTTCGCGCTACGGAAAACGACAATCTTTCGGCAGATGTTAAGGAAATAATTGACGATTTGAGAAAACGCGGCATCAATACGCCTGTTTTGCTGCGTTTTCCGCAATTATTAGCCGGACAAATCCGCAAGCTGCAGAAATCCTTCAAAAATTCAATCAAAGAATTCGACTACAAAGGCGGGCATATGTGCGTTTATCCGATGAAGGTTAACCAAAACCGCGCCGTCGTCGAAGAGTATTTAAAGGAAGGCAAACGCTATAACTTCGGACTTGAAGCCGGCTCAAAGGCTGAGCTTTACGCGGCACTCGCTCTGGAACAATCTTCTGAAAGCCTGCTTGTTTTGAACGGTTTTAAAGACCGCGATTTTGTGCGGCTCGCCTTTGTCGGCGCGCAAGCGGGGAAAAATGTAGTTATCGTTATCGAAAAGCTCAGCGAACTTGAACACACGATAAAAATCGCCGAAGAAATTTCAGCCGCAAATCCTGCAACGAAACTTCCGATGATTGGCGTGCGCGTCAAACTCTATTCGAAAGGTTCGGGCAAATGGGAAAAGAGCGGCGGCGAAGCGGCAAAATTCGGACTTACGACGACGGAAATTTTAGAAGTTATTCGCCGTCTGAACGAAACTGGACGCATCGATATGCTTCGGCTTCTGCATTTCCATATCGGCTCGCAGCTAACCGACATCAAACGAATCAAAAACGCGATGAAAGAAGCCGCCAGAACTTACGCGAAAATTCGTCAAATGCAAATTCCGATTGATTTTTTAGATGTCGGCGGCGGAATGGCAGTTGATTACGACGGCTCGCGCACGTCTTATGAATCTTCGGCAAATTACAACTCTCAGGAATTTGCCAACGACGTTATTTATGTTATTAAAACGGTTTGCGACGATGAAAATGTTCCGCACCCGACGATAATTCAAGAATCGGGACGTTATCTCACCGCTTATCACGCGATTTTGGTAACTAACGTGCAGGATGAAATTGAAACCGTCGTCGAAGATTTATCGCCGCTCACGCTCGATGAAGATGACCCGCAGGTCGTCAAAGAATTGTATGATTTGCGCGAAAGCATTACGGCGAAAAATTACCGCGAGTATTATCACGACGCGCTCGAAAACCGCGAAGATTTATTTACGATATTTAATCTTGGCTTGATTTCGCTCGAAGCTCGTGGTAAAGGCGAAGTTCTTTTCTGGGACGTTTGTGAGAAAGCCGACCAGTTCGCGCAGCAGAAAAAGTATGTGGCAGAAGAGTTTGACGAGCTTCGCCGGCTTTTGTGCGCCAAATATCTGGCAAATTTTTCGGTCTTTCGCTCAATGCCCGACAACTGGGCTTTAGAGCAGCTTTTCCCGATTATCCCGATTCATAAACTTAACAAAAAGCCGACGGAATATGCTACACTCTGCGACATTACTTGCGATTCGGACGGTATCGTTGACAAATTCGTGGATTTACACGATGTCAAATCCGTTTTGGAATTGCATAAATTGGTCAAAGACGAGCCGTATTATTTAGCAATGATGCTGGTTGGCGCGTATCAGGAAGTGATGGGAAACAACCATAATTTGTTCGGCGTTCCGCACGAAGCGCATATTCATATTGGCGAAGACGGCTACATTATAAAAAAAGTTATCGAAGGCGCGACGCTCGGCGACGCTCTGTCAGCGGTTCGCTTTGACTCGGCGCAGCTTCACGACCAATTTCGGCGCAACGTGATGCAGCGAATAAAAGACGGTAATCTTTCAACCAAAGAAGGCAATCAGCTTATCGAATACTACGAAAAACAAGCTGACAGTTATACGTATTTGTCGCCCAACGGAGGCGAATAGAATTACGAACTTCAAATTACGAATTTGTTAAGAACTTTTCTCGTAATTCGTAATTTGAAGTTCGTAATTCGTAATTTATAAACACGGAGATTATATGGCTACTCAAAAGAAATCAAAGGGCTCAAAATTTTTAACCGTTCCGACCAGACCAATTCCGGTTGACCGCGACCGCTCGGTTGCAGGACTACTTGAAAAGATGGAAGGCGCGGGTTTTGGAGCAAAGCAACTAGCGGAGGCACACCGAATTTGGCTTGATATGCTCGACGACAATTCGACTATTTATATGTGCGGTTCGGGAAATCTAATTCCTTCGGGAATGCGTCGGCTATTGGCATATGTTATCAAAAATCGTTTTGTCGACGTAATTGTAATGTCGGGCGCGGTTCTGTTTCACGACATCCACGAGATTCTCGGACGCAATCATTATCAAGCTCATCCGAGTATGAACGACGACGAACTCGAAGCCTCGGATATTTCGCGCATCGGCGACCTTCTTGCCAATCAGGAAGAATATCAAGAAGCCGACGAATGGATTGGAAGCGTTATCAACCAATTAGAATTGTCGCGCTCGTATTCCGTCCGCGAATTTCTGCATCTTTTGGGACGCGAGTTATCTGAAATCGCTCATGAAGACGGCATTTTAACCGCGGCGTATAAATCGCGGGTTCCCGTATTTTGCCCGGATGTATTGTCAAGCCCGCTTTCAATCGGAATTGCCCGCTGTCGTTTTGAAAAGAAGATTCAGTTTAACTTCGACATCACGCAGGACACGATGGATATGATGCACATTGCGGGACGCACGAGAAATTCCGGTATTATCACTTTGGGCAGCGTGTGCAGTCAAAATATGGTGAATATGGCGGAGATTTCTTCCTATATCACCAAAACCACCCCGCGCGGTCATAAATACGCCGTTTCGGTAACGACTGATTCAGTTCCGCTCGATGTCCGAACGCCGTCTTTTGGCGGTAATCACACGCAGGTTTTCGGAAAACTATTAAAAAATGCGACAACCGCTTATGTGCCGAGCGACCCTTCAATCGCGCTCCCGATGATTGTTACCGCGCTTTCGCAAACCGCCGCTAAGTTTATGAAAGGACGCAAACGTCCTACTTTCACTTTTTCAGGCAAAGATTTGGGCGTTGACGTTCCGTAATAAGTTCAAAGTTCAAGGTTCAAAGTTAAGAGTTATTAAATCAAACAAACTTTGAACCTTGAACTTTGAACTTTAAAGCTATGAGCGAATCGGCAAACTTACCAATGAATTTCGGCGGTATCGAGGAAAGCGAATATTCTTCTTTCGATTCCGCTCAAGTTCTCGTTTTTCCTGTTTCCTACGAAGGCACGGTTTCTTTCGGCACTGGAACTGGCGCGGGCGCGATGGCAATCGTTGACGCTTCGCGCAATATGGAGCTTTACGATGAGGAAACTGACGCGGAAGTTTATAAAATCGGTATTCACACTTTGGAAGAATTTGCGCCGCGCGAAACACCCGAAGCAATGTCAAATGCGCTTTACGAACGCACAAAGGATTTGCTTAGGCAAGAAAAATTTTTGTGTATGCTCGGCGGTGAGCATTCGGTCAGTGCGCCGGTGATTCGCGCTCATGCGGAAAAGTTTCACAATATCTCGATTTTGCAAATTGACGCGCACGCTGACCTTCGTGATGAATACGACGGAACTCCGCATTCGCACGCTTCGATTATGGCTCGCGTTGTCAAGGATTTACAAATTCCTTCAGTTCAAGTTGGCATTCGCTCAATTTCGGCGGACGAAGCGCGTTCTTTGGATTCGGGCATTCCGACAAAAATTTTCTGGGCGAAAGATATTGTCGGACGCACCGGTTGGATTGACGCGGCGATTGATTCTTTGACGGAAAATGTCTACCTGACGATTGATATTGACGGACTTGACCCAAGTCTTGTTCCGACCACCGGAACGCCCGAACCGGGTGGACTCGGTTGGTACGAAGTTTTAACTTTGATTCGCAAATTAGCCGCAAAAAAGAACGTCGTCGGAATGGATTTAGTCGAGTTTTCAAAAGCCGAAAACTCCGACGCGCCCGCATTTCTCTGCGCCAAACTCGTCTATAAATCGCTAGCTTACATTTTTCAAACCGACACGCCGAAAGTTCGCGGAAAGTAAAACATTTAACATTTATCATTTAACATTTAACATTTATCAGCTATCAAAAAATTAACAAATTACAGAAACGAGAACAATTATTAATTATTAGGAAACGGAAATCGTTAATTGTTGACTGATAAATGATAAATGTTAAATGAAAAGTAATGCTTGTTTTGCTTCATCTATTCGCGCTTTTCTTGTTGGTTTTGCTCGGCTTTTACGTCTTTGTCGCTAATCCACGCAATCGCGCGCATCAAACTTTCGCTGCATTTATCGCGTTTCTCGCGCTTTGGACAACCAAAGATTTAATTTTTTGGAATTTTCGCTTTGAAAATGTTTCATCCGATTGGTGGGCTTCCGCGAGTTTTATTATTGCGCTTTTAATGCAGTGCGCTCTCGCGGTTTTTGCCTGGGTTTTCCCCGAAGATTTACGCACGCCCCGCCGCAAAGCCGCTGTTCTTTTCGCACCGGGCATAGTGTTAATTCCAACTGCTCTGTTTGGTCTTTTGTGGCACAAAGTCGGATTTCAAAACGAGCAATTTGCCATTGATCTTGCGCCGCTCGCGTATGTTTTTGTGATTTATGTCTATTTTGTTTTCGGTTACGGCTCAATCGTGCTTTTTCGCAAGTATCTAAAATATCGCGGCACGCAGAAAGGTCAGCAAGTCGGGGCGATTTTGTGGGCAATCGGAATTACCGGCGTTTTGAAAACTCTGGCAAATATCATTTTACCTTTTTTCGGAAATTATGAATTACTTCCATTCAGCACGATTTTCGCTCTACCCGGCGTATTGATTTACGCTTACGCGATTTCCAACTTTAAACTTTTTTCCCTGCAAACCGCACTCGACCAATTTCGCTTGTTTCCGATTGCTTATAAAATCGCGCTCAGTATCGCTTCGGTTGCCATTATTAGTTTTATCGCGTTCCAAATTCCGATTGTCTGGTGGGCTTTCGCCGACGGAAATAATTTTGAAGCGTGGCGCAAATACCTGGTTTTCAGCATAATTTCCGCGCTCGTGCCGAATCTTCTTCTCGTACTGCTGATTGTGCGGACAATCTCGCGCCCGCTTCAGCGAATAACTTTAGCGGCTGTCCAGGTCAGCGACGGCGAATACGGAACGGAAGTTGATTTGCGGCGGAGCAACGATGAAATCGGCTTGCTCGCCGAATCATTTAACGAGATGAGCCGCAAAATGGCGGACGACATCCGGCAGCTTCAAAATCTCAACGAACAACTCATTCGTACGGAAAAACTTGCGGCTATGGGAACGCTCGCTGCCGGTGTCGCGCACGAAGTCAACAATCCGCTGGCGGCGGTTTCATCTCTGATTCAAATGATGCGGAGCAAGCAAAATTTGGATGCGGCGACCGTCGAAAAGCTAAAATTGATTTCAACGCAGATTCAAAGAATTTCACGGGTTACGCGCGATATGACGGATTTTGCGCGGGCGCGTCCGGCGGCGAAAAGTTATGTTGACGTTAACGAAGCGATTGAAACGAGTTTGCGGCTGGCAAGTTTTGATAAATCGTTTCAAAAATTGCAATTGAAAAAGAATTTTGCTGATTTTTTGCCAAAAGTTTTCGCTGACGGCGACCAAATTCAGCAGGTTTTTCTAAATCTTTTTCTCAACGCCCGCGATGCGATGCCCGACGGCGGCGAGCTTTTTATTACAACCGCTCAAACCGACGAACAAATTCGCATAGACATTGCGGATAGCGGAATCGGAATTGACGAAAAAAATCTCACACAGATTTTCGACCCGTTTTTTACGACCAAACCGGCAGGCAAAGGAACAGGTTTGGGTTTAGCGGTTTGTTACGGAATAGTCACGGCGCACGGCGGACGAATCGAAGCCGCGCAAAACGATGGAAACGGAACAAGATTCGTTATCACGCTCCCTGTCGGAAAACCTGGCATTACCGACAAGTTTTGTTAAGCAAAACTTTATTCGTCGTGATTTGAATTTCCCGAAATTAAATTTACCGCGTGCGGCAAAACGTCCTTTATCACTACAAAACATTCGCGCACGCCTTTCGGCGAACCGGGCAAATTTATAATCAACTTATCACCGCGAATACCGCAAACTCCGCGCGAAAGCATCGCTAACGGGGTATGTTTGGTAGTTTCAAAACGCATCGCTTCCGCCAAGCCTTGCGCTTCCCTTTCAATGACGGCGCGAGTCGCCTCCGGCGTATTGTCGCGCGGCGCGAATCCCGTTCCGCCCGTTGTGATGATTAAATTTGCATCGTCGCGTTCGGTCAAACTGTAAAGCGTGTTTCGCAAATCTTCAAATTCATCGGAAACAATAATTTTTTCAACAATTTCCGCGCCGATTTCCAAAAGCAGACCGACCAGTGTAACGCCCGAAACATCATTCGTTTCGCCGCGCGAATCGCTGACGGTAACGATAATCGCTTTTATTTTCACGCTGTTCATTTTAATTTCAACTGCGGATTCATTCAATTAAAAATGTAAAATTAAAAAGTTAAAATTAAAGCGATTATTTGAAGGCTGCGCAAATTAAAAACACTGCAAAAAACTCTTCAAAATAGCTGCTGGTTTTCGCTTCTCTCGTCGCCGGTCGAAGTTGTTCGCTTTTCACTATTGGCTGTTCCTTATATTGCAGATAGTTACTTCGGTCAAATAGCGAATAGGTAATAGCTGATAATGAACAGTTGCGGCTTGAATTATCTTGAATTCTTTGTTTTCATTCGTTTATATTTTTACTCTCGATTCACGTTTTTTACTTGTTTTCAATTTCGCTCTGAGCCTCGATTTTGTATTTTCCGACGACGAAAATGTCATCTTTATATTTTTGTTTTAATTCCTTCAATTTTTCCAGCTTCTTTTTGGTTACTTTTACACCTTCGTCTACAATCGTTTTCTCCAATTCAACGCCTTCTTCTATAATTGCATCGGGCAGAATTATGGAATCTCGAATTTTCGCATTTTTTTCGACCGTAACATTGGTGCTTAAAATTGAATGTTCAATTGTTCCTTTAACTTTGCAGCCTTGAGAAATCAAACTGTTTTTCACCTCGGCAGAACTGTAAATAAATGCTGGAACAAGCTGTGCGGCATTTGTCAAAATTGTCCAATCTTCATTATCCAACGCAAATTTTGTTCGTTCGTTAAGCAAATCCATCTGCGACTTCCAGTAACTTTTTATCGTTCCGACATCGCGCCAGTAACCTTTGTGACGATACTCGAAAACCGAATTTTCTTTGACGAGTTTCGGAATTAATTCGTGTCCGTAATCTTTTACTTCTTTATTGTTTGCGGTTAATCGCTTCAGCGTTTCGAGTAGAATTTTCGCGTCATAAACAAAAACTTCAGTTGTGATTATATCGCTCGTCGGTTTGTCGGGTTTATATTGAAAATCGGTAATGCGCCCGTCTTCATTGGCTACTACAACCCCGAAACGCGAAGCGTTTTCGCCCTTCGGAACTTTGGTCGTTATCATCGTAACCGATGCTTTTTTTTCGAGATGCGCTGCAAAGACTTCTCGAAAATCCATTTTATAAATATGGTCTGCACTCAAAACAAGCAAAATATCGGGATTAAATTCGGTGATAAGTTTTTGATGTCGAACAATCGCGTCTGCGTTTCCGTGCGCAAACCCGCCTTCATCGTCCAATTCATTGTCATTTTCAAACGGCGGCAAAATTTGAAGTCCGCCGTAAGTTCGGTCTAAATCCCAGGGTCTGCCGCCGGCGAGATGTTCGTTCAAAGAGTGCAATTCGTATTGTTCGATAACCCAAACGTCAGAAATTCCGCTGTGCAGGCAATTGCTCAAAGCGAAATCAATCAGACGATAAAATCCGGCGAAAGGCACGACCGGCTTTGCCCGCTCTTCGGTTAGCAATCCAAGCCTGCCGCCTTTTCCGCCCGCTAAAATTAGTGCTAAAATTTTTTGTTTGAACATAATTTAAGTTACAAGTTTCAAAGTTCAACTTATAATATGAGAAACTTAACTTCAAATTAAAATTTGCTTTTTAACCCGCCGTTGATTCGATGCTTTCAATATCTCTTCGCCGCTTGCTGTAATTGACGCTTAAAATGACACCGCTGACCACCAAAATCATTCCCAGCAAAGATTCATAGGTTTGCGTTTCCCCGAAAACAAACCAGCCGATGAGCAGTCCGTAAATCAAACCCGTGTAATTGACGATTGCGACGCTTGCCGCTTTTTCCTTTTGCAGAGCGTTGGTGAGAAAAATCTGTCCGAGTTGCGATAACGCGCCGATTAGAAAAAGATACAGCCAATCCCAGCCGCGCGGCGTTTGCCAATCAAAAATCGTGAAAAGAAATCCGACGATTAAGCCGACGAGTTGGAAATGCATAACAACCGTCAGCGGATGTTCGCGCTCGCGCAAAGTTCTGACCAGATTATATGCTACGCCCGAACAAAACGCCGAGAAGATGCCGAGCGCGAGAAAGAAAAACGACACGCGCAAGTCGAATCGCCCGATAAATAAAACGCCGACGAAAGCCATCGAGTAAAAAACCCACTGCGCGATTTTCACGCTTTCTTTTAAAAGAAAAATGGCGATAATCGCCGTAAAAATCGGCGACAGGTATTGAATCGTCATCGCGCCGGCGAGCGGAATGTTCTGCACAGTGAGAAAAAAAAGATAAAGCGCGGTTGTGCCGAACAAACCGCGCATCAATAATAATCTTCTGTTTGAGCCGCGCCAATCCGCGCTCGCTCGCCGCAGTCCGACGTAACAGAAAATCACACCGAACGCGCACCGGAAAAAGACGATTTCCATAGTCGGCAAATGCGCGACTTGCTTGACGAAAACATTTGCCAATGCGAAACAGAGCGTTGATATGAACATCAACCGCGCACCTTCGCTTAAAAATTTGTTGTCGAGAGAAAATGTCGAAACGGTCGGCGTTAAGTTCACTATTAAATTCTATCTTATCGGAGGGTGAGAATCTGTTTGAAAATTGCGTTTTGAAGTTTTTGAGAAATAAAATGTTTGTAGAAATCGAATAAGATGAAAATTGTCACCTTTTTCTACAAACATTTTATTGCTGACAAACCTAAACGGTTGAGTTTTCAATTCTTAAAAACTAATTTTTACGCCGGTTTGCAGAAGACGTGGGCTGCTTGTGAAAATTCCGCGTGAACGGTCAACGATAAATGTCCGGTCAAAGATATTTTTCGCCGTCACGAAAAACACGGTTTTCCATTTTTCCACCCGATAGTTCGCCGTCGCATTCCAATAAGTTTGCGCCTGAATCGCGCCACGCTGACCGTTTGCCGACGGGTTTACCGAGTTTAAATCATCGGAAAACTGTCTGCCGATGTAATTGCTCTCGACAAACGCATCAAAATTGCGGTAAGCGTAACCGATTGATGAAGTCAGAAGATTTTTCGGCGCATAAGGCAGACGATTTCCGGTTACGGAAACATTTGTAAAACCCGGAATCTGGCTGAATCGAGAACCGCGAAATTCGGCGGTTTCGAGAAATGTATAAGCGGTTCGGAAATAGACGTTGTAGCTTGTTTTGAAAAGATTAGTTGAATCAATTTGTCCAGACAATTCAAAACCCTGGTGCAAAGTTTCGCCGCCATTTGTCAGAGTCGTGCCGATGCCACCCGCCAGAGAAGCAGGGACAACTTGATTTTCATAATCGGTTCGGAAAAACGTGCTTTCCAGCGAAAGACCCTCAATTGGACGAGTCCGCACACCGACTTCATAATTCCAGCTTCTTTCGGGCTGTAAATCGACCACGCCGCCATTGTTGGTAATAATGTCGGAAGTCGCGGGCGGTGCGAATCCGCGATGAACTCCGGCGAAAAACGTCGTGTTTTTAAACAGGTTAAAGGTCGCGCCGATGCCCGGAATCACTTGCGTCAAGGTTGTTTCGCCGCTCGTGTTGTTAAGCCGATTGAGGCGCTTGAATTTGATGTTTTCAATTCTTACGCCGGGCGTGAGCGAGAAATTTTTCCAGATAAAGCGGTTTTGAACGAAGCCCGAATAAGCTGAATTTTGACGAACATTGCTTTCTACCAAAACGCCGTCGCGTGAGTTCGGCAAATCGCCATTTTTTTGCCGACGGTCTTGATTTTCATAATGAGCGCGAAAACCGACGTTCAAATCGCTGCGGACATTTCCCAACTTATATTGCAGGTTAAAACGCGGCTCGATTCCGTAAATCCGGTAATCTCGAAGTCGTCCCTGATTGCCGCAAGTCGTATCCAAATCCTGCAATCCGCGACAATCCGGGTCGCTTCCCAGACGGTTCGGACGCTCGTTTGAATTGGAAGATTGTCGCCACCAATCACGCGAAAAATAAGAAGTATACGCATTGGTCATCAGACTCGCCTTCGGCGTAAAAGCTACCGTGTGCGAAAGCGACAAGCCTTCACGAAAAAGATTGAATGAATCATTGCGAAACTGATTTCCGCGCGGATTTGCGGCAAATTCGGCTTCCGTCAAACCCGTATATGTCAGCCGTGAATCTTCGTTGTAATGGCTGTATTTAAAAGTCAAAACATTTTTGTCGTCAAGCGTCTGGACAATTTTTGAACTGAAATCATTCAAACCCGAACGGATATTCTCGCGCGCGCCCGCGCCTTGTTTGCGCGTGTAGTTAAGCAAAACTCCGATTCTGCCGAAAGTTCCGCTAAAGCCCGCGCTTCCGTTAAAATAATCGCGGTTTCCGCCAATCAGTTTCAGCGAAAAACTAGGCTTTTCAGTCGTATTCGGCGTGATATAATTGACCACGCCCGCCACCGTTACCGGACCATACTCGATTTGTCCCGCGCCTTTCAAAACCTCCACGCTCTCAAAACGCTCAATAGGCGGATGATAATAAGAAGCGTTGTCGCCGTATGGCGCGTAGGCAAGCGGAATACCATCTTCGAGCAATAAAATTTTGGTTGAACGAGTCGGATTAGTGCCGCGAATCCCGATATTTGGACGAAGCCCGAAACCTTCTTCGTCGCGGATGTTCACGCCCGAAACTTTTCGCAACGCTTCAGAAAAATTAAAAACCCGCGCATTTTCCAGCGTTTCCCTATCAATCGTTTCAATTGACCCCGCCGTTCTTTCCAACGTTTCCGGCGTTCCCGCCAGATAGCTGGATGTTATCGAAACATATTCGGCAACGCTTTGAGGCTGTAAAACAAATTCAAAATTGCCGGTTGTTCCGATGTCTATCGTTTGCGTATACCCGGTAAAATTGTTTGCCGAAACCGTTATCTGATAAACGCCTTTCGGTAATTTTTCAAACGCAAATTCGCCCTGTTCATTCGTCGTTGTAACTCGCTTGAATTGCGCATCTCGACTTTTAATTTCGACATTTGCACCGACCACGCCGCCGCCGTTAGCGTCTTTTACACTTCCCGCAAATCCTTGTGCATTTCCTTGTGCGTTAACCATAAATGTCGCGCCGCCCAAAACAAAAAACGAAACTAAAATCGCGCTAAATCTTAAAATTTTATCGAACATATATCTCCTCTTTGAAATTTATTAATCACCGAAAAATACGTTTAAGATAACTTTTTTGATGAATAACATCCGAAACGAAATGTATAAAAACGACAAAGCTAAATTTATTGAAATTTAACAGAATACCTTCTTTTTATTTTATGAAAATGAAAGTCGTTTTCAATTAGGAACTAATTTTAAATGATTCTAAATCGAGATGTCAAGTTTGAGAGGTTTCTTTTTTGCTTAGATAAATTTTGAATTGCGGCGCGGTTTTCCGATTCATTTATTTGTTAAATGCAGAGCTTTATTTTGTTGGACTCCGCAATTCATTCTCTATTTCCCGCTCGCCCGGACTCCGCCTGAGTTTCGCCAGAGAGTTGTAAAATAGGCGTATTCATTGGCAGAATTGGTGAAAAACACCCGGTAAGTCTTATTGGAATTGTAAAGACTCGATTTTTAAATTTTTACCAAAGCCCTCTCGCCGACCTTTTTGACATCATCGCTTTTTCCGTGATGGTAAACGTGCAGATTTTCAAATTTTTCTAATTGAAAGAAGAAATAAGGAAAGGTCATCGAAAGCCAGTAAATGAACGTTATCGTCAAAAACAAAAGGAAAATTTTCCCGATTGTTTTGAAGATTCTTTTCATATTTCATTCAATTATGTTCGTCGGCGGTCAATTGTTTGGCGTTGTGAATTTCCTGCAAACTCCTGACATTTACTTTTTCTTGCGACTTCTTAGTCGCAATCGCTTCAATCAAGGCTTCCGCGCCCGTAATTGTCGTAACGCACGGCACGTTGAATTGAAGCGCGGCTTTGCGAATGGCTTGCTCGTCGTAATGCGAAACTCTACCCAAGGGCGTGTTGATAATCAAAGAAATCTCGCCGCGTTTGATAAAGTCAACGATGTTCGGGCGACCTTCATTGACTTTGAAAACCGTTTCGGCTTCGAGACCGACTTCCTTTAGCCTTTGCGTCGTGCCGTAAGTGGCAACCAGATTGAAGCCGAGTTTTTTCAGTCTTCTGGCGAGAATCACCGCTTGACCTTTGTCGGAATCGTTGACGGAAATAAATGCTTTTCCAGAAAGCGGTAAAATCAAGCCCGCGCCCTCCATCGCTTTGCCGTAAGCCTCGCCGAATGTTTCGCCAACGCCCATCACTTCGCCGGTCGAGTGCATTTCCGGTCCGAGAATCGGGTCGACTCCGGCAAATTTTTTAAATGGAAACACCGGCGATTTGACAAAGATTTTCGGAACGTTCAACATTTCAGGCAGATTAAAATCCTTCAAAGTTTTGACATCCGCCATCACCAGCGAAGCGATTTTCGCAATCGGAACGCCCGTTGCTTTTGCCACAAACGGAACGGTGCGCGATGCGCGCGGATTGACTTCCAAAACATAAACGCGGTCGTTTTTGACGGCGAATTGAATGTTCATCAAGCCTTTGACGTTGAGCGATTTTGCTAAAAGCCGTGTGTAGTGTTTGATGGTTTCGAGATGTTCGGACGGCAATTTTTGCGCGGGCAAAACCGACGAAGAATCGCCTGAATGAATTCCTGCTTCTTCGATATGTTCCTGGATTCCCGCAATAACGCAATCGGTTTCGTCAGCCAGCGCGTCAACGTCAATTTCGACGGCGCGTTCAAGAAATTTATCAATCAAAATCGGTTTTTGCGGCGAAGCGTCAACCGCCGTTCGCATATATTCGTCCAAACTCTGCTCGTCATAAACAATCGCCATCGCGCGTCCGCCCAAAACATAACTTGGACGCACGATAATCGGATACCCGATTTTCTCGGCAATCGCTTTCGCTTCTTCGGGCGACACGGCTGTGCCGTTTTCAGGCGAAGGAATTTTTAAATCTTCGAGAAGTTTGCCGAAGCGTTTTCTATCTTCCGCCAAATCAATCGAATCGGGCGAAGTTCCGATAATCGGAACGCCCGCGCCGTGTAATTTGTCCGCCAAATTTAAAGGGGTTTGCCCGCCGAACTGCACAATTACGCCGTCGGGATTTTCTACGTCAACGATGTTCATCACATCTTCAAACGTCAGCGGCTCAAAATATAAACGGTCGGATGTGTCGTAATCGGTCGAAACTGTTTCTGGATTACAGTTGACCATAATCGTCTCGAAATCAGCGTCCTGCAAAGCGAAAGAAGCGTGGCAGCAGCAATAATCAAACTCGATTCCCTGCCCGATGCGATTCGGTCCCGAACCTAAAATCATAATTTTTTTGCGGGTTGTCGGTTCGGCTTCACATTCTTCTTCGTAGGTCGAATACAAGTAAGGTGTGAACGATTCAAACTCCGCGCCGCAAGTATCAACTCTTTTATAAACGGGCGCGATATTTAAATCTTTACGGCGAGCGCGAACTTCTTTTTCAGTTGAATCGGTGAGAAAAGCGATACGCCGGTCGGACAAAGCAAACTCTTTCGCAGTTCGCAGAATTTCCGTCGGAACATCGGTTAATTTTCTATCTTCGATACGGTCTTGCAAGCGCATCACGTCAACCAACTGCTCCAAAAACCACGGATCAATTTTAGTTAAACGGTGAACTTCCTCAATCGTATAACCGTGCTGAAGCGCATATGTAATATAAGAAAAACGGTTTGAATTCGGACGCGATAATTTGCGCTGCAAAACGTGGTCTGGAATGTCTTCGAGCCGCAGCGGTTTCACTGCTTCCAAAGAACGCAAGCCTTTGAAAAGACTTTCTTTAAATGTTCTGCCGATTGCCATTACTTCACCGACCGATTTCATTTGCGTTCCCAGAACGTCTTCCGCGCCGGGAAATTTTTCAAAAGCCCATTTCGGAATTTTCGTCACGACATAATCAATTGTCGGCTCAAAAGACGCGGGCGTTTTCTTTGTAATATCATTCGGGATTTCATCCAAAGTATAACCGACGGCAAGTTTTGCCGCGATTTTTGCAATTGGAAAACCCGTCGCTTTTGAAGCAAGCGCGCTTGAACGCGAAACACGCGGATTCATTTCGATAATTCGCACGTCGCCGTTTTCCGGGTTGACGGCAAATTGGATATTCGAGCCGCCGGTTTCCACACCGACTCTGCGAATACAGGCGATTGACATATCGCGCAGGCGTTGATATTCGACATCGGTTAAAGTCTGCGCGGGCGCAACCGTTATCGAATCGCCGGTGTGAACGCCCATCGGGTCGAAGTTTTCAATCGAACAAATAATCACGACGTTATCGTTCAAATCACGCATTACTTCGAGTTCAAATTCCTTCCAGCCCAAGATTGATTCTTCAACCAAAATTTGCGAATTCGGAGACTCGGCAAGCCCGTTTTTTGCAATTTCTTCAAATTCTTCGGGGTTAAAAGCCGTTCCGCCGCCCGTGCCGCCGAGCGTAAAGCTCGGACGAATAATCGCCGGATAACCTGTCGTTTCAACAATTTTTTCGGCTTCTTCCCAGGTGTGCGCAAAACCGCCTTTTGCCGTCGGAATTCCGATTTCGTCCATCGCGGCTTTGAAAAGCTCGCGGTCTTCGCCGACTTTGATTGATTCAATGTTCGCGCCGATGAGTTTTACGCCGTGCTTTTCCAAAATGCCTTGTTCGTAAAGTTCAACCGATAAATTCAGCGCGGTTTGTCCGCCGACAGTCGGCAAAAGAGCGTCGGGTTTCTCCCGTTCGATAATCGCGGAAACTGTTTCAATCGTTAAAGGTTCAATGTAGGTTTTGTCGGCAATTTCCGGGTCGGTCATAATCGTCGCCGGATTTGAATTAACCAAAACGACTTCAAAACCTTCCTGTTTCAAAGCGCGACAGGCTTGCGTTCCAGAATAATCGAACTCACAAGCCTGTCCGATGACAATCGGACCTGAACCGATAATTAAAATTTTATGAATGTCTGTTCTCTTAGGCATATTTTTTGCCACGAATACGCGAATACTAAAAACAATCTCTGTTCATCAGAGGTTTCAAATTTCAGATTATACAAAAAGAAAGCACAGCAGGCTAACTGTGCCTTTTAGGTTTCTCGAATCCGACGAAAACAGGTTCGGGTTGTAATTCGATATGAAATCGTTCTTTCACTTTGTTTTGAATGTCGCACTTAAAATCTAAAATCTCCTGCGCGGTGGCATTGCCGCGATTTATTATAGCAAGCGTATGATTAGTGGAAAGTCCGACTTTTCCCCGCCTAAAGCCTTTGTAAAAATCTGCTTTTTCAATCAACCACGCCGCCGGAATCTTTACGCTTTTTTCATCAACCATAAAATACGGAACATTTTCGATTTTTAAGTTTGCGGCAATCTTTTCAATTTCGGAAAACTTTTCGCGGCTGACAATCGGATTTTTGAAAAATGAACCCGCGCTTTGCGAGTTTATATCATTTTTATCAATGACCATAGATTTGACATGGCGGATTTCTAAAACGGCTTCGCGTGTTTCCTCTAAAGTCGGCTTTCTTTTGCCGAAAAAGTTTTGTAAATCTCGATACACGATTTTCGGGTCGCCGTTTAATTTCAAATTATAAGTAACAGACAGAACGATATAGCGATTTTTTTCGCTCGTGTTAAAGATACTCGCACGATAAGCAAATCCGCATTCAGAATTGCTTAATTCGACAATTTTATTTGTGTTTCTATCAAAACACCTGACCGAAATTATAGTTTCGGAAACTTCCTGTCCGTATGCGCCGACGTTTTGTACGGGCGTTCCGCCGACGAGTCCGGGAATTCCGCTCAGACATTCAAAGCCCTGCAAGTTTTCACTGACGCAATATGCAACTAACTCGTCCCAATCTTCGCCAGAACCGGCATTTACAAAAACCGTTTCGCTATCTTTAACAACAAGCGTAATTTCTTTGAGGGCGATTTTTACCACTAAACCATCAAAGCCTTCATCGGCAATCAAAACATTACTTCCGCCGCCGAGTATAAAAGTTTCCAAAGCGTTTTCTTCGGCAAATTCGATTGCTCTCAAAACTTCGCTTTCGTTGCGGACTTGCACAAAATAACGCGCGTTGCCGCCGACTTTAAACGTTGTAAATTCTGCTAAACCGATGTTTTGCTGAATCTCAAAACTCATAACAAAAATTCACAAGACTTTTATTGTGAAGGTTTTACCAATTCACGACAATTTCCCGAACCGCTTCCATATAACTCTTCATATAAGTATCTTTTTCTATAAACGGAACTTTTCGGCGAATCGAGGCATAAACGATTTGAGTTCTTTTTCCAAGTTTTTTGTCTTCACCAATATATTTCCTTCTGAAATCTATGCCCTGCGCGGCGGCAAAAAGTTCGAGCGATAAAATCATTTCGAGATTTTCGGCGATTTGACGCAGTTTGAGCGCGGATGTAACACCCATCGAAACGTGGTCTTCGGTGTTGGCTGAAGTCGGAATCGTATCAACCGAAGCCGGATGGGCAAGAATTTTATTTTCGGCGCAAAGCGCTGCGGAGGTGTATTGGACAAGCATAAAACCTGAATTTAAACCGCCGTTTTCAGTCAAAAAAGGCGGTAAAATATGCGCGTTTGAACATTCGTCGGTCAAGCGCATCAATCTTCTTTCCGAGATATTTCCGAGTTCCGCCAGCGCAATCGCCAGATAATCAAACGCCAGCGCGAGCGGTTCACCATGAAAATTGCCGCCGGAAATCACATCAATGTTTTCGCACTTTTCATCGCAGAAAATCAAAGGATTATCTGTAACGGCGTTAAGCTCGATATTGACAACCCATTCGGCGTAAGCGATTGCATCGCGGCACGCGCCGTGAACCTGCGGAATACAGCGCAAAGTGTATGCGTCCTGCACGTTTGACGGAGAAAATTCGCGGACAAATTCGCTGCCGGACAAAATCTCGCGCAAGTTTGCCGCGCATTTTTCCTGTCGCGGATGCGGGCGCAGCGCGTGAATTCTTTCGTCAAAAGCCAGCAAAGTTCCGTTTAACGCTTCCAAGCTCAGACAACCGGAAACATCTGCGACATCAGCGAATTTTATTGCTCTGTGCGTTTCGAGAACCCCAATAGCGGTCATAATCGTCGTGCCGTTGGTCAGCGCGAGACCTTCTTTCGCCGCTAATATAATAGGTTCCAATCCGGCTTTTTCAAGCACTCTTTTTCCTGAAAGATTTTCGCCATTAAAAAAGGCTTCGCCTTCGCCGATTAAAACACAAGCCATATGTGCAAGCGGCGCGAGGTCGCCAGACGCGCCCAGACTTCCCTTTTCAGGGATTTGCGGATGCACGCCGCGATTGAGAAATTCGAGCAGCAATTCCAAAGTCTCAACCCGAATGCCTGAAAAACCACGCGCTAGAGTGTTGGCGCGAATTAGCATAATCGCCCGCGTCGTTGGCGTGTCGAATGGCTTGCCGACACCGACAGCGTGACTAACGACTATATTGCGCTGCAAGACTTCGACTTGTTCGCGGCTGATAATTTTATCTTTGAACGCGCCGAAGCCGGTCGTGATTCCGTAAGCAATCTCGCCTCGCTCAAGCAATAACTGCACGGCATTTGCCGAACGATTGACCTTTTGTTTTGCTTGTTCAGACAGCAAAACGCGCGGATTGTTCGGCTCGCCAAACGCAGCCGCGATGACTTGTTCAAAAGTAAGATTTTCGCCGTCTAAAATGATTTCGTTCATTCGTTTATAAATTCGATTTCCCGATAAATACCATCAACGCTCAAATCAAAATCCGGTGTCGTAATATGAAGCGACTCGCCTGCGACGTAATCGCTTTGCAGCCAAAATCTACCATTGTGTTTGAGATAATGCGTAACATCTTTGCTGTGCGAGGAAACTAGAACATACTGCCAAAAACTTTCGATTGTTTTATACAGCCGAAATTTTTCGCCGCGGTCGTAAGATTCGGTTGATTCGGACAAAACTTCGACGAGCGAAACAGGATTGACAAGGCATTTCAAACCAACGTTTTTTTCAAATTTCACTTCGCCGTACGCTGCGGTCATATTTTTACCTCAATTTTCGTGAACGATTTTACCATTCTTGAAAACTTTCTCAACTAAATTTCCGCCGAATTCGTATGCCGTTTCACGATAATCAATTGTATCTAAAATTAAAATGTCGGCTCGTTTGCCGATTTCCAAAGAACCAATCTTGTCGCCCAACCCGACGGCAAACGCGGCGTTGATGGTCGCGGCGTTTAACGCTTCGGACGGCAGCAATTTTTGATAACGACAAGCAATCGCCATTGCTAAGGCTTGCGAAGGACACGGCGCGGAACCCGGATTATAATCGGTCGAAACGGCAATCGCGCAGCCCGCGTCAATCATTTTTCGCGCGTCGGCAAATTCGCAGCTTCCAAAGTTGAAATTAACCGTCGGCGTAACAATTCCGATTGTATTTGAATTCGCCAGCAATTCGATTTCTTCGTCGCTCGTCGCATCCAGATGGTCAATCGAAGTCGCGCCGAGTTCGATTGCCATTCGCGCTCCGCCGAGATTCGTAAATTCGTCGACGTGCGCCTTCATTTTCATTCCAAAACGCTTCCCTGCTTCCAAAACACGCTTTGACTGCTCTAAATTAAAAGCGTTTTTCTCGCAAAATACGTCAACAAAAAACGGATTGTTTTGCATTACCGACAACCAGGCTGACCCGGAAAATCGGTAAGAATCTATTCCCGCGCCTTCCGCTCCTGCGGCTGTTTGTGGTTTTATTTTATCGAAATCAATTTTATCTAAAGCAAATAACCGCGCCGCGCCCGGCAGCATTTCATTGCAAATCAAATGAACATAATCATTTTCATTACCCTTATATTCTGGAGGAACGGCGTGCGCCGGAAGAAATGTCGGAATCAAATCAACCGCGTGAATTTTGTCGAGCGCAAAAATCGCGGCGAGCATTTTCAGTTCGGTTTCCGTATCGAGACCGTAACCGGTTTTGACTTCACAAGTCGTCACGCCCAGTCCGAGAAGTTTGTCAAGGCGTTTGCGCGACTGCTCGACTAAATCCTTCAGACTCGCTTCGCGCGTTTGCCGCACGGTCGAAAGAATGCCGCCGCCGTTTTCGAGAATTTCGAGATAATCCGCGCCTCTGATTTTGAGTTCAAATTCATCGAGGCGATTTCCGGCAAATACAACGTGAGTATGCGGGTCGACAAATGCGGGACACACAACTTTGCTTTGCGCGTCAATCACATTTTCGCTTTCAAACTGTCGGTGAATTTCTCTTGATTTTCCAACGCCGACAATTTTGTCTTCAATAATCGCAATCGCGCCGTTTTCGATGATGCCGACATCCTGCATTTCAGCCAGTCGTTTCGGCTTAAAGTTTGATGCGCAGGTAACTAATTGTTCTGCGTTTTGTATAATTAAATCGGCTTTCATTACTCGCTTGAGATTGTAGGTATTTACTCGGCGGGCAGCAAGTTTGATTAGCAAGAAAAGCGGAAACAATTATGCCTGCGAAAATAAGTAATACATAAAAGACAAATTTGAGAGCGGTTAGCTTACCTCGCGGGCAATTTTATGTTTGCTTAAACCCGAATCGACAATTATCAATACATCTGATATTACTTGGGTGCAGTTTTCGCCGACTCCGGTGTCGGTTTTGATAAATTCCCGCCGGCGATGTAGCTGTCGCGCGAGCGAACGACCAGATTCGGACGATTTACGCGGACTTTTATTTGTTTGCGCCGCCCGACTTGTCCTTCTTCATTCGGATAATAACCGATGTTGTATTGGCGGCGCAATTCTTCGGCAATGCCTTCAAACGCGGCGGTTAAACCGCCCGGCGTGGCTTCCGGGCGAAAAACTCTTCCGCCCGTATCGGCTGCTAAATCTTCGAGATATTTTCTGCCGAGCGCGTATTCCGAGCTGCTTGTTCCTTGCGAACTCATATTTCCGCCGCCCGGAAAAGGATACGGCAGAGACATCACACTGCCGTTTCCGATGCCGCGATTACTCAAATAAGTGTTGTAATAAATCGGAAAAATCAGCGCGTCGGATTCTTCGGCTTGGAGCAGTGTGCTGTCGTAATCATTTTTATAAGAAGTCGTATCCACACCGTCGGTAAATAAAACAATCGCCTTTCGACCTTCAATTCTGCTCAAGCGTTTGCGCAGCGAAAAGTCAACCGCGTCATACAGCGAAGTTCCGTTACCAAAATCAGCCCGCCGAATCGCCTTATAAGTTTTCTGGCGATCGCTAGTCGCCTCGGTCAAAACGTGAATACCGGCATCGAATTCCACTACCATCACATTATCCTGCGGTTTTAGCTGATTGGTAAAAGCGATTGCCGCGTTCTGAATTTCTTCAATTTTATAAGCCGTCGAAGGACTCGTGTCAATCAGTAAAATCACCGTAAAAGGTTTGTCGGAAGTTCCGAAATAGGCAATTTCCTGTTCCTTACCGTCTTCAAAAATCTTAAAATCCGATTGCCGCAAATTCGGAATATAAAGCCCGTTGCGGTCAAAAACCGACACGGGAATCGTTATCAGATTGGTTTCTACCTTGACGACATCTTCATCTACAGTTTCTGTTTGATTCATCACGGTCGAAACAGGCGCGGTTTGATTTGTTTGCTGTTTCGCTTCTTCCTTATTTTTCGATTTCCTTTTTTTATTGGAAAAATTCGGTGAAGCGTAAATCGAGCGCGGCTTGCTCAGCGCGGATTCCGAATAATCGTCCGCATCTTGATTTTCCACAATAGTCGGTGTCGGCGCGGGCGTAACTTTTCTTCCAGATTGCGCGGACACACTAACGGCAATTAATAAACAAAAAACTAACAACCAAACACCTGCCAATTTTTGCAACATAACTTTTCCTCTCCAATCAAACAAGTTGTTTGCCGATTTGATGCGGAAAAAACCGAAAAGGTTAGCAGTAAGTTAAATCGAATAGGATAGAAAATTGTAAAGCGCGTTTTATATTTTTATTTTCCTTGATTGCTTTTGCAATTGAATTGGATTATTTTATTTTTCATCCCACAAAAATTTAATACGAGAGGAACAAAAAGATGCAACCGACCACTCCGCTTACTCCGCAGTCAATTATTGAAACGATTACCGCCTATCAACGCACAGCCGCGATGAAAACCGCCATCGAACTCGATGTTTTTACAAAGATTGTCGAGGGAAACAAAACGGCGCAAACAATTGCTTCCGCCTGCGCCGCATCCGAGCGCGGCATCCGAATTTTGTGCGATACGCTAACGGTTATGGGTTTTTTAACCAAAGAATTTTAACCAAAGAAAACGCTCAATACGAATTAAGTGCCGAGTCTGCCGCATTTCTCAATCGTCATTCACCGGCTTTTTTCGGCGGCACGATTGATTTCCTTTTGTCGCCGATGCAAAGACTCGGTTTCGATGATTTAACCGATGCCGTTAAAAAAGGCGGCGCAACTGAAACAGACAACGCCGCGCTTTCGCCCGACAGTCAGATGTGGGTAAAATTCGCTCGCGGAATGATGCCGATGATGATGCCACCCGCGCAAATGATGGCGGAAAACATTGGCTTTGAACCCAATCGCAAATTAAAAGTTTTGGACATTGCCGCCGGACACGGCATTTTCGGCATTAACGTCGCGCAAAAATATTCGAACGCTGAAATCTACGCGGTTGATTGGGCGAATGTTTTGCAAGTAGCAACGGAAAACGCCGTGAAATTTGGCGTTTCCGCACGACATCATTTAATCGAAGGCAGCGCGTTTGATGTAGAATATGGCGATGGATACGATGTGGTCTTGCTAACTAATTTTTTACACCATTTCGACAAGCGGACGTGCGAAGTTCTTTTGCGAAAAATCCACAAATCGCTTGCCGACAACGGAAAAGTGCTGACGCTCGAATTCATTCCGAACGACGACCGCGTTTCGCCGCCGATGGAAGCAACCTTTAGTCTTGTAATGCTTGCAGGAACTCCGGCAGGCGATGCTTACACATTTACGGAACACAAAGAGATGTTTGAAAACGCCGGTTTTTCGCAAAATGAACACATTCCGCTCACGCCACTACCGCAGCATTTGATTGTTTCGATGAAGTAAATTCATTTTATCATCGGTATTTTCACATTACTTATTTTAGCGAATTCAATTGCTTCCTCGTAACCAGCGTCAACGTGGCGAACAACGCCCATTCCGGGGTCGGTTATTAAAACTCTTTCGATGCGTTTCCCGGCTTCGGGTGTGCCGTCGGCGACGATGACTTGTCCGGCGTGGAGCGAATAACCGATGCCGACTCCGCCGCCGTGATGCAGGCTGACCCACGTTGCGCCGCCGACGGCGTTTATCATCGCGTTTAGATAAACCCAATCGGCGATTGCGTCTGAGCCGTCTTTCATCGCTTCGGTTTCGCGGTTTGGTGACGCGACAGAGCCGCAATCCAAATGGTCGCGCCCGATGACGATTGGGGCTTTTAGCTCGCCGCTTGCCACCATTTCGTTTAATTTCAGTCCGGCTTTGGCGCGTTCGCCGTAACCGAGCCAGCAAATTCGGGCGGGCAACCCCTGAAACGCGACTTGCTCTTGCGCCATTGTCAGCCAGCGCGTCAAATGGTCGTTTTCTGGAAACAAATTCATAATCGCTTCGTCGGTTTTATAAATATCTTCCGCATCGCCCGACAAAGCAACCCAACGAAACGGACCTTTGCCTTCGCAGAAAAGCGGGCGAATATAGGCGGGAACAAAGCCCGGATAATCGAAAGCGTTTTCCACGCCGTTATCTTTCGCTCTCTGTCTTAAGTTGTTGCCGTAATCGAAAACGATTGCGCCCCGTTTTTGGAATTCGAGCATTGCATTTACATGCCGCGCCATCGAATCCACCGCGCGTTTTTCGTATTCGGTTTGATTCGATTCGCGCAGAATCTTGGCTTCTTCAACACTCAAACCAACGGGAATATAACCGTATAAAACATCGTGCGCGGAAGTCTGGTCGGTAACGACATCGGGAATTATATTTTTTTCTAGTAATTGCCAATGAACTTCCGCCGCGTTTCCCAAAAGCGCGATTGATTTCGCTTTCTTTTTGTCGGTAAACTCATTGACCAATTGCAATGCTTTGTCTAAATTTTCGACTGCAACGTCAACTTGTTTCAATTTTAAACGTCTTTCGATTCGCCATTCGTCAACTTCGACCAATAAACCGACACCGCCGTTAAACGTAATTGCCTGCGCTTGCGCTCCGCCCATTTCGCCCAAGCCAGCCGTTAAAATAAATTTCCCCGCGAGATTTCCCCAACCGTTTTGTCTGGCAAGACTTCCGAAAGTTTCATAAGTTCCCTGCAAAATCCCTTGCGTGCCGATGTAAATCCAGCTTCCCGCCGTCATTTGTCCATACATCATCAAGCCTTCGCGCTCGTATTTGTCAAAATTTTCCTGCGTCGCCCAATGCGGAACGATGTTTGAGTTTGCCAGCAAAACTCTGGGCGCGTCAGTGTGCGTTTTGAAAATGCCGACGGGTTTGCCTGATTGAATTAAAAGCGTTTCGTCTTCTTCGAGATTTTTCAAACTTTTCAAAATCGCATCAAAACATTCCCAATTTCGCGCCGCTTTCCCGCGCCCGCCATAGACAATTAAATTGTCCGGGTCAAACGCGACATCAGCATCCAGATTGTTTTGAATCATTCGATACGCGGCTTCGATGAGCCAATTTTTGCAGGCTAATTCAGTTCCGGTTGGTGCTTTTATGATTCTTTCGTCAACCATAAATTCCAAAAAATATAATGTTGCTAAAAGTTTTTATATTAATGAATTTTCTGATACCATACGATGTGCAAATTCTTCGGATATCAATTAGTCAGTTCCCGGTAAAAGATTTCGCGTAAATATCTCGATTTTTTCGACAAAATCATCCGGCACATTATCGGGATTCGGCGTTACTCGCATTATTTCCGCCACGAGTGCCGAACCGACAACCGCCGCATCAGCATATTTCCAAGTTTCCGCAACCTGTTCCGAATTTGAAATACCGAAACCAACGGCAATTGGTAAATCCGTAAAGTTTCGCAGTCGTTTCACTAGATTTTCCGCGTCGTCACTCAGAGACGTTCTCGCGCCTGTTACACCTGCACGCGAAACCGCATAAACAAAACCGCTAGCTTTTCCGCAAATTTTTTCCAGCCGCTCATCACTCGAAGTCGGCGCGGCAAGCATTATCAAAGCCAAAATTTTTGCGGCTAAAATTTGCCGGAAATCTTCCGCTTCTCCTGGAACTAAATCAGTTATCAAAACTCCGTCAACGCCTGATTCGTTCGCTTCTGCGGCAAACTTTTCCAAGCCAAACTGCAAAATCGGATTGAAATAACTAAACAAAATTATCGGAGTTTCACAGTCTTCTGCACGAGTTTCCGAAACTATTTGCAAAATATCTTTAACGTTGATTCGGTTTCGCAAAGCGCGTTCGGCTGATGCCTGAATCGTTACACCGTCCGCCATTGGGTCGGAAAACGGAACGCCGAGTTCGATGACGCTCGCGCCTTGTTTTGCCAATCCCAAAATCAAATCTTTCATAGTTCCAGGATTCGGGTCGCCCGCGACTATAAACGGAATAAATCCGCCGCGATTTTCGTTTTTTAACTGATTAAACTTTTTAGTTATCCGATTTATCATTTTAAAAAAGAAATTAATGTCCACAGATAAATGCAGATAAAAGAGACGATTAATTAAAATCTTAAACATTCATCGTTCATCATTCCGCATTCATCATTCTAAAAATCTGTGTTTATCTGTGGACAAATTATTTTTGATTTAACATTTCCTGCACTTGATTTACATCTTTATCGCCGCGCCCTGAGAGATTGACGATAATTGTTTGATTCGGCGACATTTCCGGCGCGATTTTCAAACAGTGCGCGATGCCATGCGCCGATTCCAAAGCGGGAATCAATCCTTCGGTTTGCGATAAAGTTTGAAACGCTTCAAGTGCTTCCGAGTCGGTTGCCGAAGCGTATTCGACGCGCCCGATTGACTGCAAATAAGCGTGTTCGGGTCCGACCGAAGCGTAATCGAGTCCGGCGGAAATCGAATGTGTCAGAGCGATTTGTCCGTCGTCGTTTTGAAGAAGAAAACTTTTCGTGCCTTGCAGAACGCCGATTTTTCCGCCGCCCGCTTTGTTAAATCGCGCCGCGTGTTCGCCTAAATTATTTCCCTTGCCGCCCGCTTCAACGCCAATCATCCGCACGCTTTCGTCCTGCAAAAACGGATGAAAAAGTCCGATTGAATTTGAGCCGCCGCCGACGCAAGCCAGCAAAACGTCGGGCAAACTTCCCGTTTTTTCCAAAAATTGCTGTCTGGCTTCTCTGCCGATAACCGATTGAAAATCCCTGACCATCAGCGGATACGGATGCGGACCGAGCGCGCTTCCCAAAAGATAATAAGTCGTATCGACATTCGTCACCCAATCGCGCAACGCTTCGTTTATCGCGTCCTTCAAAGTCTTCGCGCCCGCGTCAACACGGCGAACTTCCGCGCCGAGAAGCTCCATCCGAAAAACATTCAGCGCCTGTCGCCGCACGTCTTCCGCGCCCATATAAACGACGCATTCCAAACCGAACAAAGCGCAAACCGTCGCCGTCGCAACGCCGTGCTGTCCCGCGCCGGTTTCGGCAATAATTCGCTTTTTGCCCATTTTTCTCGCCAGTAAAATCTGTCCGATGGCGTTGTTGATTTTGTGCGAGCCGGTGTGTCCCAAATCTTCACGCTTGAGATAAATCTGCGCCCCGCCCAAAGTTTCTGAAAGTCTTTTCGCGTGAAAAAGCGGAGTCGGACGACCGGAAAAATCCTGCAGAAGATTAAGAAATTCCGCTTGAAAACCAGCATCGTCGCGCACGGCGAAATATGCGTCGGTCAATTCCTCAATCGGCGACATCAGCGTTTCGGGAACAAAACGCCCGCCGAATTCGCCCCAGTAACCGTGTTCATTTGGTTGAAAATTTCTTGATTCAGTCTGAATTGTTTCTTCAATCATTTTATTTCAAGTTTTGCACAAATTATTATAAAATTTAACTGGCTTTGCTGAAGGCTGGCTTGAGGTTTGTTTCATAAACTGCCAACAGAGGAATTACCGGCGAAGCCTTTAACTTTTGAAATAAATTCACAAGTTTTTTCTTCATTTTTCAAACCTTTTTCACTTTCCAGTAAACTACAAGCGTCAACTGCGAAAGGTCTTATATTCAAAATGGCTTCTCCAACATTTTTCGTAGAAAGCCCGCCAGCCAAATACATTTTTGGAAAAATCTCTCGAACTTTCTTCGCAATTCCCCAATCGAAAGTTTTGCCCGTTCCGCCTTGTTCTTTTGGCGAATAAGCGTCGAGTAAAACGGCATCAACTTCGTATGGCAAAACGTCTTCGGGTTTGAAATTTTCCGAAACGCGAAAGGCTTTGATAATTTCGAGATTCGTTTTCGCTTTTATTTCGCGCGCGAATTCAGGAGTTTCCTCGCCGTGCAGTTGGATTGCGTCGAATCTTGCAGTTTCAGCGATTTCAATAATTTTATCCAAACTCTCATTGACAAAAACACCGACCTTCAAAATTTCTCCGGGCAATTGTTCAATAATTTCACGCGCTTTTTCAGGCGAAATATAACGCGGGCTTTTCTCATAAAAATTAAAGCCGAGCGCGTCCGCGCCGAATTTTGCGGACAAAAGCGCGTCTTCCAAATTTGTGATGCCGCAGATTTTTACTTTCGTCATATTTTATTTCGCCAAGAACAAACAAAAAGAAATTAAGGAAATTTTTGTGTTATTTCGTGTTTGTTCGCGGTTAAGTGCCGTAACTTATCTTCAATGTTTTCACTTCGCATCAAAGTTTCGCCAATCAAAAAACCATTAAAGCCGAGTTCGCCTAACTCAAGCAAATCTTCGCGCGTTTGCAAACCACTTTCGGAAATCAAAAGCGAATCTTTGGGCGCGTGCTTTATCAATTCACGCGATACATCGAGCGAAACTTTGAACGAATTCAAATCACGATTGTTCACGCCGATAATTTTCGCGCCGATTTTCTTAGCTCGTTCCAACTCTTCCAAAGTGTGAACCTCAAGCAAAACATCCAGGCTCAATTCTTGTTTGGCTAAACGATAAAGTTTTAGCAAAATTTCGTCGTCCAACATCGCCGCGATTAGCAAAATCACATCCGCCCCGGCTTCTGCCGCTTCGTAAATCTGAAATTCATCAAAAATAAAATCCTTCCGCAAAATAGGCAGCGAAACATTTGCTCGAACTGTTTTCAAATCTTCCAGAGAACCTTGAAATCTATCTTCTTCGGTCAAAACCGAAATCGCGCACGCGCCGCCGCGTTCATACATTTGCGCGGTTTCGGCAACATCAATTTTATCATTTATCACGCCTTTCGACGGCGAAGCGCGTTTGATTTCCGCGATAATACTGATTTTATTTTTTCCCGCTAACGCCTTTTGCAGCCCATTCGATTCGGCTTTTTCCCGCACCTCAAATGCCTTTTGCATTAAATCCTCAAACGGCATTTTCGATTTGGCGAGTTCCAAACGCTTTTTTTTTAACTCGATAATTTCGTTAAGAAAATTACTCATAAAAAATCTTTACACAAAGCGGAATTTTATTGAGCGTTGGTCATTTCAATTAAATTTTGCAGTTTTTCAAGTGCCTTTCCGCTGTCCAAACTTTCATTTGCACATTCAACCGCTTTTTTCAGACTTTCGGCTTTTCCGCCCACGAAAATTGCCGCCGCCGCATTTAACAATACCAAAGAACGTGCCGCATCTTGTCTTTTTCCGTTCAAAATTTCTTTGATAATTTCGGCGTTTTGTTCTGGATTCCCGCCGCGCAGATTTTCTAATTCCGAAGTTTTCACTCTTTCAAAACCTAATTCTTCAGGCGAAATTTCAAAAAATTTAAGATAATTTTCTGCGACTTCCACAACGACGGTTTTGTCGCTGATTGTGATTTCATCCAAACCGTCAAGCCCGTGAACAACCCAAGCGCGTTTTGTTCCCAGAGCGGCGAGCGTTTTTGCAATCGGCGCAATTAAAGCCTCGTTCCAAACGCCCATAATTTGAAAAGGCGCGTTTGCCGGATTGGTCATCGGACCCAAAAGATTAAATGTCGTATGAACTCCGAGTTCGCGGCGAACTGCGGCGACACGTGCCGTCGAAGCGTGATAAAGCGGCGCGAACATAAAGCAGATGCCGATTTCATTCAGACATTTTTCGGAAATTTCACGACTCGCGCCGACATTTACGCCCAATGCTGCGAGAACGTCCGCGCTTCCCGAACGACTGGTCGCGGCGCGGCTTCCGTGTTTGGCTACCGGCAAGCCCGCGCCCGCGATGACAAACGCGGCGGCAGTGGAAACATTAAAAGTTTTGACGCGGCTCGAACCTGTTCCGGCGGTGTCTATAAAATCCGTGTGTTTTGAATTTATTTTGACCGAATGAAGGCGCATCGCTTCAGCCATTCCCGCCAGTTCTTCGACGGTTTCGCCTTTGACGGCGAGCGCAACCAGAGCGGCGGAAATTTGCGCGTCGGTCGCCGTGCCGTCCAGCAATTCGTTGAGAAGATTCGCGGCTTCGATTCTGCTTAAATTTTGACCTTGAATTAGACGAAGCAATAATCCGCGCAAACCTTTTGCCGAAGGCTCATCCGTGCGCGGCGGAGAATTTAACAGCCACGCCGGTCGTATTAAATTATATTTTTCAAAATCCTGCATAAATCGTTCGGAAAAGAAAAAATCCGTTGCAAAAAATAATTTTCGACAACAGATTTTCTAATTTTTTTTTCGGCAAAAGGTTAAACTTTTCGCCTGTTTAGAAAATCAATCGCGCTCGACCAACTCCAAACTTTTTGCCAGGTGTTTTTGCGGATAAAATTATTGCGGTTGTTTCTCATAAGTAAAAATTGACTAAAGCCGTTTGCGTAATGATACTTATAACTTAGACTGGAGACCTTTGGCAAATTATGGTTGATATTTTTCAGAATGCAAACCGCCCGAAACAGGATTTATTTTTCAAAAAAAAAGACTGGAACGATGCGCGTCTCGGTGAAATTGTTTCTTCGTCGGTTGAAAACTACAAAAAATCAGAAATTGTTATTTTAGGCTGTCCGCAGGACGAAGGCATTGCGCGAAACAAAGGCAGAATCGGTGCGGCGTTTGCGCCCGACGCGATTCGCACACAATTTTATAAGCTCTCAAACTTTGGAGTTTCAGCCGAAATTTTTGATTTGGGCGACACGATAATTCAAAAAACATTGGAAGGAACTCACGATTTACATACAAAAATTGTCGAACAAGTTTTGCGAGACGGAAAACGATTGACGGTTCTCGGCGGCGGCAACGATGTTTCATACGCGGACGGCGCGGCGATGGCAAACGTTTTCGGAAATGAAAACTGGGCGGCGTTCAACATTGACGCGCATTTCGATGTCCGAACCGATATTCCGCGAAACAGCGGAACGCCTTATCGTCAGCTTTTAGAGGAAAAATTTGTTTTGCCCGAAAATTTTTATGAAATCGGCTATCAACCGCAAGCAAATTCCCCGATTTATTTTGAGTATTTGAAAAATTTAGGCGTGACGACTATAAGTCTGGAAGAGTTTCAAAACTCAAAGCTCAAAGCTCAAAGTATAATTAAAAATCAAAGGACAAATGCCAAAAGACAAAGAAATTTCTTCTTCGGATTTGACGTCGATTCAGTTCGCGCAGCCGACGCGCCCGGAGTTTCCGCGCCGGGTCCAATTGGTTTAACGGCAGAAGAGTTTATCAACTTGGCTGGATTTGCCGGAAATTTAGGGGAAACGAAAATAATTGAATTTACCGAAGTCAACCCGAATTTTGATATTGACAACCGAACCGCGAAACTTGTCGCAATCGCAATGCACAATTTTTGTCGAAGCGTAAAATAAAAAAGGCTGATCGAAAATAACGACCAGCCTTTTTTATTAAATTTTGAAACTGTGTTTAGCCCCGAACGCTGCGTCCGGTAATTAAACGATAAATTGCCAAAACAGCAATTGCCCCTATTACGGCAAAAATGAAACTCGGTATTGATGCGCTTAAATTGCTGGTATCGCTAGCTAACGGATAACCGAAAATCGCATTACCGATAAAACCGCCGACAATCGCGCCGACAATACCAAGAATGGTCGTTAAAATAACGCCGCCGCCGTCGGGACCCGGCATAATTAATTTTGCCAAATATCCCGCCAAAAACCCTAAAATTAACCAAATAATTAATGAAATCATTCCTCTACGCTCCTTTTTGTTGTTTTAAACTTAAAGTCTAAAGATTTTCTCAACCTTTTCGATTCAATATGCAAAGCATATGCCATAATAGATAGTATATTTTCCAATTATATGCAAGTTAAAATTTCGTTTATAAATACTACATTTTATAAAGTTTAGCTACAAAAATAAAAGTTTTTGTTTTTGTCGGCATATCTCGGTTGTATTGATTCAATTCATTTAGATTTTCCAAAAGCACTTTCATAATGTTTCTCGTAAATTGCCGTTATATCTTCAAAAATCTCAGAGCAGCCTGATTGAACGAGTTTTTCCTTTGCCCAACCGCCGGTTAAAACGCCGATAATTTTGAGTTCGGCTTTTTTTGCTGCAACTGCATCGTAAGGCGTATCGCCAATCACGACAACGTCTTGCTTGTTGATTTTGCCGAGTTTATCGTATGCGGCTAGAAAAATATCCGGTTCGGGTTTTGATTCTTCCGCATCGTCGGTTGAAGTTTTTTCTTCAACCAAGTCTTTGATGTCGGCGATTTCTCCGTATTTTTCGACTTCTTCTTCGGTTGCCGAACTCGCCAGAACAATTTTTATGTTGTCTTTTTTTAGTTTTAGTAAAAGGTCTCGAACTTTCGGGAATGGCTTTATCTTCGCCATATATTCCTTCGCAAACAATTCACTTCGGTATTCATCTATTTCCTTTTTCTTTTCTTCAACTTCTCTCTCTGAAAAATAATCGTTCAAAAATTGGTCGCTTCCCATACCGACAAGTTTTCCGGCTTCTTCAAACGAAATTTCTTTGCCGAATTTCTTAAATGTTCTGACCCAAGATTCGGCGTGCGCGTCAACCGAATCAATCAATGTTCCGTCAATGTCAAAAATTACCGCTTTTACCAATTTTACCAAAATTTACCCCTTATTATTTCTTGGATTTGTGTTCAATTAACGATTGGAAAATTTTCCGGCACGTTTGTCAATCGCACTGAATCCGCTTTCATACTTGACACAAATCAAATTTCTTCGCTATTTTATTAGTTCGCTTTCAAATAAAAGGAGCGGACGGAATAGGCAATTAGCTCAGTGGTAGAGCACTACCTTGACACGGTAGGGGTCAGCAGTTCAACTCTGCTATTGCCTACCAATTTTTTGAAATTATGAAATATGAATGATGAATTATGAATTTTTTCGATTCATTCCGCGTTCATCATTTTGTATTCATCATTTTTGATAAGATGCTTTCAAAGAACTTTGCATTTACACGAACTACTACGACGCGCTTCTAACGGCGCGTAATTCGACGTTTTTATTTTTTATTTATTAAACGTCAAGGCAAAGTCGCTCTTATCAAATCAAATCTTGTTTAAGTAGTAGAATTGTTAGTTGTAATCATTTTGGTTTAATTCGAGAGATTTTGCAGTAGTTTTGCAGAATTGCGAAAGCATTCATTAATCAAATTTTCAATTAACAAAATATGAGCGAAATAAACGTAAAAATCGGAGAAAATTCAAAAAGTTTTCCTGCGCCCGTGAGCGTTGCGGAAGTTTTGAAATCGGTTGACCGTGAGCTAGTCAAAAAATCTTTGGCGGCAAAAGTCAATGGTGCGGAAGTTGATTTGTCTTACACGCTTGAGCCGACTGACGAAGTATTATCAATCGAGCCGATTTTGACCGAAACGCGCGATGGTTTGGAAGTTATTCGACATTCGGCAGCGCACTTGCTCGCGGCGGCGGTTTTAGATTTGTTTCCAGAAACGAAACTCGGTGTGGGTCCCGCGTTGATGGACGATGCGCGTTACGGCTATTATTACGACGTGATTGCGCCGCGCCAATTGACCGAAGCGGATTTGCCGGTTATTGAAAAGAAGATGCGCGATATTGCCAAGCGGAATTTGGCTTATCGGCGCGAAGTCATTGCTAAAGACGAACTCGTTAAACTTTTTACAGAGCGCAACGAGCCTTTGAAATGTGAATTAGTCAACGAAAAAGCCGATGCGACGGCTACCGCTTATTACATTGAAAACACGCCGTTTGTCGATTTTTGTTTAGGTCCGCACGTTCCGAATACGAATAAATTAAAAGCGTTCAAATTGCTCGCTTTGTCTGGCGCGTATTGGAAAGGCGACGCGAATAATCAACAAATGCAGCGCATATACGGAACTGCTTTTGCGACGCAGGAAGAACTCAATGCATGGTTAAAGCAAAGAGAGGAAGCGGAAAAGCGTGACCATCGAAGATTGGGCAAAGAACTCGATTTGTTTTCGATTCAGGACGAATATGGGCAAGGCTTGATTTTGTGGCATCCGAAAGGCGGTGCGATTCGGATGGAGATGGAAAATCTCTTGAGGGAAGAATTGCAAAAGCGTGATTACAGTTTTGTCTACACGCCGCACATCGCCAAGCGTGAACTCTGGAAAATCAGCGGACACGAAGAAAATTACGCCGACGGAATGTTTGCGCCGATGCAGATTGATGATGTCGAATTTCGCTTAAAGCCGATGAATTGTCCGTTTCACATCGGTATTTATAAATCGAATCAGCGTTCTTACAGAGATTTGCCTCAGCGATATTCGGAAATGGGAACGGTTTATCGCGCCGAGCTTTCGGGAACTTTGCAGGGTATGATGCGGGCGCGTGGTTTCACAGTTGACGACGCGCATTTGTTTGTGCGTCCTGACCAGGTGCGCGAGGAAGTTGCGGATTGTTTGGATTTTGCCATTAAGGTTTTTGAAACTTATGGTTTCAACAAAGTGAAATTTGAATTGTCGGTGCGCGGCGCGGCTGAAAATAAAGGTTATTTGGGCGCGGATGAAGATTGGGAAAACGCCGAAAATGCGCTGGCGAATGCGTTGAAGGAAAGAGATATTTCCTACGAAAGAATCGAAGGCGAAGCCGCGTTTTACGGTCCGAAAATCGACATCAAAATCGAAGACGCAATCGGCAGAATCTGGCAGCTCGGAACGATTCAGCTCGATTTCAATTTGCCTGAAAGATTTGAATTGGAATATGCCGGAGAAGACGGACACAAACATCGCCCCGTAATGATTCACCGCGCATTATTCGGTTCGATTGAAAGATTTTTCGGCGTGTTAGTCGAGCATTTTGCGGGCGCGTTTCCGTTCTGGCTCGCGCCCGTCCAAATTGCCGTTTTGCCGATTACCGACCGTATCAACGAATATGCCGGAAGCGTTTCAAAAGAATTAAAACGAGCGGGTTTTCGCGTTGAGTTAAATTCAAAAAGTGATAAAATCGGCGCAAAGATTCGAGATGCCCAATTGCAAAAAGTTCCGTTTATGATTGTTTTGGGCGATAAGGAATTAGAAGAAAATAAAATCACCCTTCGCGAACGCAAAGCGGGCGATTTGGGCGCAATGAGTTTGGAAGAATTTTTGGATATGGCAAAGCGTTTGAAGGAAACGCGTGCCATTGGCAATGGTTAAGTTCGAAGTTCCAGGTTCAGTGTTCAAACTTACCCAATAAACCTTGAACATTGAACATAGAACTTTGAACCAGGATAAAGGAGAATAATATCGCAAGTAGATTCAGTAAAAATCGTCCCAGCCGCTTTCAGCGAGGACCGCTTCACAAGACCAATGAGCGCATCAGAGTTCCGTCAGTACGTGTCATTGATGAAGACGGCGAACAACTCGGCGTAATGGATTCACGGGATGCAGTTCAAAGAGCGCGTGATGAAGGCAAGGATTTAGTAGAAGTCGCGCCGAATGCCAAACCGCCGGTTTGCCGAATTATTGATTACGGAAAGTTTCTTTACGAAGAAAAGAAAAAGGCGCACGAGGCAAAGAAAAAACAAGTTACTGTTGAAGTTAAAGAAATCAAATTTCGTCCCGGCACGGACGACCACGATTATCATTACCGAATGGAACGCGCCCGCGGCTGGATAGCCGAAGGCAATAAAGTTCGCGCGACCATCGCCTTTCGCGGACGCGAGATGACGCACCGCGAACTCGGCGCGAATCTGCTTGCCAAACTGCGTGACGAATTAGCGGACATCGCCGATGTGGAAGTTACGCCGAAGATGGAAGGCTATCAGATGTTTGTTATTTTTGTGCCGAAAAAAGCAAAAATTTAAGAAGAGTTTTACCGCAGAGACACAACTGAAACAAAGATTTTATTTAATGTTCGTGTTCACTTTTTGTCACTGTAAAATAATAAAAGGAGTTAAAAATGCCAAAATTAAAAACACACAAAGGCGCGGCAAAGCGTTTCCGCTCGACGGCAAGCGGCAAATTCAAACGCGGACATTCACACGCCCGTCATATTTTAACCAGCAAAACATCCAAGCGAAAGCGCAATCTCGATATTGATACATTGGTTTCCGAAGGCGACCAAAAGCGCGTCGAAGCGATGTTGCCATACGGGAGAAAATAAGGAATTTGCGATTGATTGTGAATTGAGATTTTCAAAATTGCCCGCAAATAAATCGCAAATCTGAAGACTGAAAGGAGTAAATTATGCCAAGAGCAAAACGTGGAAATAAGCGTTTAGAGAAACGCAAAAAGATATTAGCCTTAGCCAAAGGTTATTATGGAAGAAAGTCGAAAACATATCGGGCGGCGAAAGAAGCGGTCGAACGCTCGCTGAATTTTGCCTATACGGGTCGCAAATTGAAAAAGCGCGATTTCAGACGGTTATGGATTGTTCGTATCAATGCCGCGTGTCGTTTGAACGGTTTGAAGTATTCGCAGTTTATCAACGGTTTGAAGGTTGCGGGAGTCGAATTAGACAGAAAAGTTTTAGCTGATTTAGCCGTTAAACAGCCCGAAGCGTTTGCAACTTTGGCGGGACAAGCAAAAGATGCGGTAAATAATAAACAGCAAATGGTTTAGTTGTTTTAATAATTTTCCGCCACAGATAAACACAGATTTATAGGTTTCTATTTCGTGTTCATTTTTGTTTATCTTTAATTTCAATTGTATGGAAGCAAAACAGCAAATTGAACAAATCAGCAAAGCGTTCGAGCAAGAATTCGGACGCTTTGCTAATTTGAGCGTCGAAGATTTGAGTTTGGACAAAGCCGAGAGTTTGCAAAAAGAACTAGGCGAAATAAAAACCAAACACACGGGCAAAAAATCTGAACTTGCAAACTCGAAAAAGTTAATCGGAAGAGTCGCGCCCGAAGAACGCGGCGCATTCGGTCAGTTTGTTCAATCAGTTGAAAAGGAAATAATTACGGCGATTGAAGAAGCCGAAAATAACTTAAAAGAATTTATTGTCGATACTAAAATTGAACGCGAAAGATTAGACGTAACTTTGCCCGGAACCAGATCGCGACAAGGACATTTGCATCTTTTGACGATTTTACGCCAGAAGATTGAAGACATTTTTGTGTCGCTCGGTTATTCAATCGAAGACGACCGGGAAATCGAAACCGATTATTACAACTTCGACGCGCTGAACATTCCCGAAGGTCATCCCGCGCGTGAATCGCAGGACACTTTTTACACGACGAACGGTTTCGCGCTTCGCTCACAGACTTCGACCGTCCAGATTCGCGCAATGGAACGGCGCGGCGTGCCGATTCGCATCATCGCGCCCGGCAGAGTTTTCCGCCGCGACACGCCGGATTTGACCCATACGCCGATGTTTCACCAAATCGAAGGCTTGTGCGTGGACAAAGGAATCACGATGGCGCATTTGAAAGGCACGGTTGGCGAATGGCTACGCCGTCTATTCGGCAAAGAAACGAAAATCCGCCTTCGCCCAAGTTACTTCCCTTTTACCGAACCGAGCGCGGAGTTTGATTTCTCCTGTTTCAAATGCGGCGGCACCGGCGCGTTTGACGGGACGCGCTGTCGCCCGTGCAAAGGTTCGGGCTGGATTGAACTCGGCGGTTCGGGAATGGTTCACCCGAATGTTTTGAAAGCCTGCAATGTTGACCCGCAAGTTTATTCGGGTTTTGCTTTCGGCTTCGGCTTGGAGCGAATGTGTTCGCTGATGTATTCGCTCGACGATATTCGTTTGATGTTTGAGAACGATGTAAGATTTTTGGAGCAATTCAAGTAAAATGCTAAAAGAGAGGTTTTTTATGACAAATCTTGAACAAACAATTATCGAAAAAGTTCACGCTTTTCCGCCTGAAAAACAGAAAAAGTTATTGGATTATGCTGAAACCTTAGAAGACGAAGAAACTACGGAAGAAACCGAACATCAGACAATTTGGGATATGGTTAAAGAGTTTGCCGAAGAAGTTCCGAAAGAAGCGTGGGATGAATTGCCAGCCGATGGCTCAATCAATGTTGACCATTATCTTTACGGACATAAGAAAAAGATGAAATGAAGCAAATCTTTGTTGATACAAGCGATTTTGTCGCCATTTTTAATAAGCGTGACCAACTGCACGAAAAGGCTCTGCAAGTCGAAAACGAACTCGGCACAGTTCAAAAGGTTACGAGCGAATTGGTTTTAATCGAAGTTTTGAATTTCTTCTGCGAGTTTCGCCTTGATATAAAAGACTACGTTATAAAATCAACAAATCATTTTATCGTCAGCAAGAAATTTGAAATTATTCCGTGTTCCTCCGAACAATTCATCGAAGGTTTTTACTTTTACAAATCAAGACTCGATAAAGGTTACAGTTTGACCGACTGCGTTTCAATGAATGTAATGCGCGAGCGGAATATCAATGAAATTCTAACTAACGACGACCATTTCGAGCAGGAAGGTTTTCGCATTTTGCTTTGATGTATTCGCTCGACGATATTCGCCTTATGTTCGAGAACGACGTGAGATTTTTGGAGCAGTTTAAATAATGTTGATGGAAAAAACTCAATTTTCATTTCAGGTATGGAATTTACTTTCCGGGAAATTAAAAGAATCTATAGTTCAAATGACAGATAAAGAAGTCGCTTGGGAAAAGGATGATGCTCAAGCAGTTGTTAAAATATTTGAAAAAACTCAAATTGCTGTAAATGGAATTGAAGTTTTCTTTTACAAAAGTGAAAATGAACCGCTTCAAGCAACAAGTGATATTTATTCGTCAAATAAGATGGAATTTGAAACTTGGCAAGAATTTGTTATCAGAAGTTGCGAAGGTGCTAAGCATTTCGTAGATGAAACTTTTAATAATAAAAATGAGCTTTACGAAGGCAAACCTATTTATAATATTTGGGCTTTTACCGAAGAAGAATATCGGGTTTCTTAATTTATGAACATCAGTTACAAATGGCTGAAAGATTTGGTTGAAGTAAATTTATCGCCGCAGGAATTGGCGACGAAGTTGACGAATGTCGGCTTGGCGGTCGAAGGCATTCGCGAATTTGAAAATGATTTTGTTTTCGATATTGATTTGACTTCAAACCGTCCTGATTGTATTTCGCATTTGGGCGTGAGCCGCGAGATTGCGGCAATTCAAAATGCAGAATTAAAAATTAAAAATTTGGAAAGCGAAGACCGAAGACCAAAGACCGAAAACCAAAATTTAGTAACAATTCAAGATTCTGATTTGTGCCATCGCTTTACGGCAAGAATTATCAGAAATGTAAAAATCACCCAGTCTCCCGAATGGTTGAGGCAAAGACTTGAAGCCGTCGGCGAGCGTTCGATAAACAATGTTGCGGACATTACCAATTTTGTTATGCACGAACTCGGTCAACCGATGCACTCGTTTGATTTGAATAAATTAGACGAAAATCGAATCGTTGTCCGTCGCGCGAGAAACGGCGAAACAATTAAAACTTTGGACGAGGTTGAACGCAAATTAGATGATTCAACGCTCGTTATCGCTGATGCGGAGAAGCCTGCTGCTATCGGCGGAATTATGGGCGGTTTTGATTCGGGAATTACGGAAGAAACAACTGACGTTTTGCTTGAAGTCGCTTATTTCAAACGCGAAAACATTCGTCAAACTTCGCGCAAATTAAATCTTTCGACCGAATCGAGTTACCGTTTTGAGCGTGGCGTTGATATCGAAAATCTGATTCGCGCATCGAATCGCGCCACAGATTTAATTTGCGAACTAGCGGGCGGAACGGCTGAAGAATTTGTTGACGTTTATCCCGAAAAATTTCAACCGAGCGAAATCGAATCAAAAGATATTCAATTCGCAGTGAAAAGATTAACCGGATTGGAAGTGGAAAAGGAAGAGATTTTACGAATCTTAAACGCGCTTGGGATTGAACAAAAGTCTGAAACGAGATTTATTTCTCCGAGTTGGCGGCACGATGTTTCGATTGAGGAAGATTTAGTTGAGGAAGTAGCGCGAGTTGTCGGTTATGACAAAATCGGCGAAGAACTTCCGCCTTCATTTTCGGCAGGTGAATATCAGCCGACTGAAGCGCGGAAAAAGGAATTAAGAAAAACACTCGCAAATCTCGGTTTCAATGAAGCGATTTCCTATAGTTTTATTGCCGCGCGAAATGATGAAAGGTTCAATTTAATTCCAAATTTGATTGCCGGGAATACAGATGAAAAGTTCATAACGCTTGAAGATTCGATAATCGAAGGCGCGACCCGAATGCGTCCGAGCCTTATTGCAGGATTGCTCGACGCGGTTCGCACGAATTTCAATCATCAAAAACGCGACGTTAAATTGTTTGAAATCGGCAAGGTTTTTTCCGCTTCGCAAAAGGAAAACGATTTGCCGAATGAACGCGAGCTTTTCGCGCTGGTCATAACCGGAAATGAGATTTTAGAAAAAAAAGCGATGCCGCTTCGTGAATTTGATTTTTATGACGCGAAGGGCGCGCTGGAATCTGCGATTGGCGCGGTGAATCTTCCGTCGCTCGATTTTCAACCGAAAGATGTAAAACACTTGCGAAAAGGACAATCGGCGGAAATTCTCTCCAACAGAAAATCAGTCGGAACAATTGGACGATTAAACGACGAGATCGCTGCGACGTATAAATTTCGACAACCTGTTTTTGTTGCGGAAGTTGATTTGCAAACTCTTCTCGAATCAAAAGAACAAACAATCGTTTATCAACCTTTGCCCATTTATCCGGCAATCGCGCGCGACGTTTCCCTCCTGGTCAAGCGTATTCTGAGTTTTGCTGAAATTCAAAAAGCGATTGCCGAACAAGGATTCGAGCTTTGCCGAAAGATTGAATTTGTTGATGTTTACGAAGGTCAAGGTGTTGCCGAAGGTGAGCGTTCAGTAACGATTCGGCTTGAATACCGGAGCGATGAACGAACGCTTCTCGACGAGGAAGTTGATTCGATTCACGCTCAAATTTTGCAAAATCTCGAAGCGCATTTAGACGCGAAACAAAGATTTTAGAAAATTGTTCATAAAATACTTGAAGTTTTCCGCAAAAATGAACATAATCAGACGAAAAGTTATAAAATTAAATTTTGGAGTACCTAATGAACGGTCTGGCAGGAATGGAAAAATTCTCGCATCTGGAAGATAAAATCTATCTGACAATCGAAAATGTCAAAAAGCTGCGCGAAGAAAAAGAAAGAATTGAGCGCGAGATGTCTTCGTTGAGACACGAAGTCAGCAATCTTTTGACGGAAAGAACGCGACTTGAAGAAAAGGTTGAAGATTTGTTGAGCGAGCGCGACGCGATTCAGCTTAAAGTCGAAGCGATGCTCGATGCAATGACGATTATCGAGCCTGACGTGGCGGAAGCCGTTCACAGATAAAATTTATGATTGGCGATAAAAGCAAAGCGGAAGCGGCGGCGCAATCAATCCGTGTCGAGATTTATAATCAGACTTACAACATTCGCTCGGACGGCGATAATGATTACATAATGCGTCTGGCGGAATACGTCGACGGCAAAATGCGCGAAATATCGAGCGGCACGTTGACGGTCGACAGCTTGAAAGTAGCGATTTTAGCCGCGCTGCATATTGCCGACGAATTTCACCAATTAAAAAATCATCAGGAACAAGCCGACGCGCAGCTCGCTTCACGAAGCGCAGAGTGTTCCGAAATGCTCGACCGCGTTCTCAAATATCGTGAACCTGCACCACAGGAACTCGAAACGGAGCAATAGAAATTTAATGAAAAGTGGATAATGGGTAACGGAAAATTAGTTTTGGATTTTCTATTATTCATTATCCACTTTTCTATTGAATTATTCTTGTTTGTGTTAAAATAACTTCAGGCGAAAAACTTCTGCGAAGTTTGTGACCAAGCGCACAATAATTGAGCCAACATATATTGATTTGGGAGGCTGATGCCGTTTTTCGGTGCAATCTTTCACAGTTAAAGATTTGCCGTAGATAACGGCTTTGATGTTCGGTTTTTTTCGGGCAGAAAGCCACCCACCTGTTGAGATGCAGGTTCAATTTAGCCGCTTGGAACGGCTTTCGCGGTTTTTTCGCCCTATTTTCTAACTCTAAGTTTCCTTAAAAATTCAGCCTTTCAATTTTTTAATTCGCCCAATTCTTTTTCCAATTCCCTTCTGATTTCTTCTTCCATTCTAGCCGATTCGAGCGCGAGAGGAAGTTCCGCGGTTCGCGCCGAAAGTTTTTTTAGGGCTAATTCGCTGTCGGCTAAATTTGTTCCGCGTCGGCTTGCCGCATCAATCATTTGCAGGCGCGTCTCGGCTTCAATTCGCATTTCTTCGGCTTCAGTTTTTATTTGATTGAGTTTTTTCAAATCTTCCTTTAATTCATTTTGCAAATTCGCCGAATTTTCTGATTTCAGATACTTCAATTTATTTTGCCGTCGTTCGACAAGTAAAAGTTCCTGCTTAGAAGATTTTAAAATGCGTGTTGCCGTTAGACGCGCGGCTAAAGTATCACGGAAAGCGTCTGCTAACAGTAAATTTTTCGCTTCGATTTCTTTGAGAGATTTTTTTTCCGTTGCGGTTAATTCGTTTTTGAACCAATTGACTTCCTGCGCTTTGATGCCGTCAACAGCGATGCGCTCGCGCACTTTTTTGAGCCAATTTGAACGATAATAAAGTATTCCGCCCGTGATAATTAAACCCAATAAAAACCCGCCGACGAGCGAGGCTAAACTAAGAAAAAGAAAGGTAAAAGCGGTTGGAGTCGCGCTGGAAAATAAAAAAAGCGCAAAAAAGATTAACGCTGGAATAATCGCCAGCAAAGCCGGCACAATCCACGCGCCGAATTTTAACGCTTTATCCTTCGCTAAATCCTTGCGCGTTACTTCGTATCTCGGTTCTAATTCGTACATCTTTACGGATTTACTCTACAAACTATACAAACTTTATTCAAACGTCCCGCATCAAAAAATTTAGCCTTTACCGAACAAAATGTATTAGTATGATAAATGAATGTTTCGATTCATTTTGATTGTGGTCTTGTATGCGGCGAATTAATTTTTCCAAAACGGCAATTGTTTTCCTTCTGATTTCGGCTTTTTCCAGCTTTTGTTTGGCACAAAACAGAGACCGCAATAATCAGCCGGAGCAGCGCGTCCGCACCGTTTCGATTCCGATTTCAATTTTTACCAAGCAGGAATTAAGGGAAAGAAGGGCGGAAGAATTTGTGCAAGCCGACACAATTACGGTCAGGGAAGACGGCGATGAACAAGTAATTTTATCCATCCGCAGTGTCAGCGACACGCCGCTCGCGCTTGCCGTTTTGATTCAGGACGACCTTTCATCTTCGTTCAATCTTCAATTGCCGGATATTGCCCGATTTATTCGCGCTCTTCCGCAAGGTTCGCGCGTAATGGTTGCCTATTTGCGCGGCGGCTCGCTTCAAGTCCGGCAAAAATTTACGGAAGATTTGGAAAAGGCGGCTAAATCCTTAAGAATCGTCGTCGGCTCGGCTTCAGTTGCGCCGCGAAGTCCTTATGACGGCGTAAGCGACGCGCTCAAACGATTCGATGCTTTGCCAAACGGAAGACGCGCGATATTGCTGGTTTCCGACGGGCTGGACAATTCAAACGGCAATGGAAACTTTTTATCCTTGTCGAGTTTGGAGCTTGACCAGGCGATTTTGAAAGCCCAAAGAAAAGGTGTCGCGGTTTATTCATTTTATAACTCGGCAAGTTCGACGGAAGGCGGAAATTCTAATTTGATTGCCAACGGTCAAAATCTGCTTAACAAACTTTCAGACGAAACCGGCGGACGCGCTTTTTACCAAGGCTCGATTTCTCCGATTTCTTTTGAACCGTTTTTCAAAGACTTAAGGCTCGCGTTAAACAGACAGTTTGTTCTAACTTATCTCTCGACTCATTTCAAAAAAGGCTATCATAAAGTTAAGGTTACCAGCACAAACCCTGAAATTAAGATAGAACATCCTAAAAGCTACAATTACAGGTAATTCTTTGGTTTGAGTTCAGGAATTTTAGTTAAGCCTCAAATTACACACCGAACAAAACCGAACATCTTCCTTTATCAGCAGTCCAATCCAAAAGAGCGGAAAAAACACTACCATCAGAACGGCAAAAACAATCCATCCGGCTGTCGAAACTTTTCTTTCGTGACGCGGCATCTGCCCGCTTGCGCAGCGTGGGCAAAGCTGTGAGTAAGCCATATTTTGCGGCTGCCGGTAAGCGAGCGGCTGCGGTCTTGCCGTTTGATTATTTATAAAAGCGTCGAGCGGCTGCACCTGATTGATTTGCTTTGATTTCCGCGCCTTGCTTTCGGGAATTTGCAATTCGTCGGTTTTCCAAACATACGGTCGCGGCGGTTCAAATTCATAATTGCCGTCATTTGAAAATTGAGACGGAGGAAATTTTGTTCCGCAGAAACGGCAAAAATTGCTCGTCGTCGTATTAACTTGTCCACAATTCTGGCATTGCATCATAAAAATCTCTACGCAAAATGTTTTCAGAAAGTTGCGGAAAATAACAGATAGTTTTCCTAAAGTTAAGGCAACTATCTGTTATTATTCAAACTTTATTCTCTCGCCTGTCTTGACCGCTTTGTAACAAGCCTCGACGAGTTCGACTGATTTATAGCCGTCCAAAGCCGTAACGGGCGGTTCGGTTTCATTCAAAATCGCGTCAATAAATTGCTCGTTTTCCTGCTCGTAGCCCCAGCGTTCTTCCTTCGATAAAAGATGCCACGAAAAAAACTCGAAGTTCGGATTTGTTCCGCGACTGTCGGTCAGATTTTCCATCTCCTGCGTCATAATCGTGCGATGCTCGCAAAAAACTTCGACACGCTCGAAAGGAAAAATCCAGCTTGCATCCGCCGCCGAACAAAACGTAGCGTGAAGACCGTTTTTAAATTTCAAAAGAACGGAAAAATTATCAATTTCCGGGTAAGTCCGGCTCGAACCGAAGGCAATCATTTCTTCGACTTCGCCGAATTGGAAACGAATCATATCGAACATATGAACGGTTGTTTCATATAAAAAACCACCCGTAATATCGGTATCGCTTGTCCATTCAGGATTTTTGAGTTCACCGCGATTCATCTTGATGTGAGCCGAATGAACTTTGTCTTCCGCAATTAATTCTTTTAATTTGACATAGACGGGCGCGAAACGACGATTATGTCCAACTTGAAACACCTTTGCGTTTTTCGACGCTTCGAGAACTGCTTGGGCTTCCGTCAGATTCGTCGCCATCGGCTTTTCGGAAAACACCGCTTTTCCAGCATTCGCGGCGGCAATCGTCAATTTTGTATGCCGCGAATTCGGCGTTGTAACCACAATCGCGTCGCAGGATTCAACAACCTGCTCGCCGTTTTCCATACATTTCGCGCCGGTTTGCCTTGAAACTCGCCGCATTCTTTCCGGCTTAATGTCATAAACGGCGTGAACTTCCGCCCGCTCGTTTCGCGCGTAAAGCTGCGCGTGCGTCCCGCCCATATAACCTGTGCCGATGATACCGATTTTGATTTTGCTCATAGGTTCTGATTATCAAACTAAAAACTAACAGGATAAGCGGGATTTTCAGGATTTAATAAATTTTATCCTGTTAATTCTGTCTATCCTGTTTGAATCACTTTAAATTATGCCGACGCTACTTTGTCCTTCAAGTCCAAAACCTTTTCCGTTGCGGCTTTAGCTAATCTTGCCACCTCAAACGGGTCTGCATTCCAATACTCTGGACGAAAAATTTCAATCGAAACCATTCGGTCGTAGCCGATTTTATCGAATCTTTCCTTGATTTCTTTTATCGGCAAAATTCCGAGTCCGGGATAAAGCCTGTGCGCATCGGTCAATTCTTTTTTCGGCAAATCTTCCGCGTCGTTGATGTGAAAGATAAAAAGTTTTTCGGGATTGAGTGTTTCGATTGCTTCAAAGCTCGAATTTCCGGCGTAAAAGTGAAAAGTATCGATAACCAAGCCGATGTTTTTGCGATTTACTTTTTCGACAATTTCCTTGCAGAAATCAAGCGTTTGCACTGAACAATCGGTTTGTCCCAAAAACTCAAACGCCAATGAAACATTGTGCTTTTCGGCAATGTCGGCGAGTTCGTTCAAAACGCGAACGGATTCTTCGGCGATTCCTTCCCGCGTCGCATTTGCGGGCAATTTTCCCGGCACGACCACGACATACGGACACCCGATTGCTTCGGCAATTGTAGAAAATTCTTCGGTTTCGGCTTTGATTTTTTCGTAATCTTTAGCGTTTCTAAAAGTTATGTGTTCGATAGAATTTATGCTGTAAGGTTCGAGATTATTTTCTTCCAAAAGCGTTTTCAAATCAGATGTCGTTTTGCTTTTCAAAAAATGGCGCAGCTTTGAAGCCCAAATCTCGATGAGTTCAAACCCTGCCAAACTCGCGGCTTTGATGTCGGTTTCCAAATCGGCGCGCATTGTCGTCGCGCCGTTTAATGCTATTTTCATTGTCGGCTCCTGCTGGTAAATTCTGTTTAAATAAAACTTTGATGATTAAAAATAGTATTCGTATTATTTTTCTTCGGAAGAAATTGTTTGTTTTATTTCCTTGAATTTATCGCCGACCTTGAAAAGCAAATCGGCTTTTTTTTCATCAAAGCGGGCAATCACAAGGTTTGTCTGTTCGGGAAAATTTTCAAAAAAGAGTGTGTTTTGCAAGTTGAAACCATCGGGGCTTTTATCGCTGAAAATTTCGACATAGACCCGCGCCGTATCAACGTCAAGTTCCTTGCCAACCCATTTTATTTTCTTTGTTTCGCCTTTATTGTCTTTTAATATGAAATTTTCGCTCAAATAATCAAATATCAGTTTGTCAATATCGGGCGTTTTTTCAAGGTCAATTCTCTTTTTAGTTTTTTCTTCGAGAAGCGGCACGAGGTCGTGCGTGAAAAGCTGGATTGAAGTTTCGATAATTTTTTCCTTTGCGTTGTAATCCATTCTGGTCAGGCTCGTGTGATAACGATGCGAATTTAAAGACGTAACACCGCTTGCCGCTAGAGCGAGCGATAAAACCAGAAAAGTTATAGAAAAAGATTTTGTGATTTTCATTTTATGATTTGCCAATCTTGATTGACCTTAATTTTACGGTTAAACAACGGCAACTGCAAATAAAAACGGTGAATGCCTTTTCAAACATTCACCTGTTTATATTTCAATTTTTCCTCACTGATTCATCAAAGTTATTTTCAACACCTTGTCGAAATCAGCCGCTAAAGCCACCGGAAATTTTACGGTGCTTTCGAGCCGGTGAAATTTGCCGTTCCCTGCGGCGCGATAACAGTTCCCGACATCTGATTTCCGACCGCTCTACCGTCAATCGAAATATCAATTGATTGACCGATGTTGACGTTTGATTTCAGCATAAAACCGTCCGCCGTTAAAGTTCCGCCGGTAATCGGCGAAGAGCCTTGCGCTGTTTCAACCGTGCCGGTTATCGCACCGCCTTGTTGAACCAAATTCAGCGTCAAAGTGATTTGCTGTCCGCCCGCGTCAACCGATATGTTCCAGCGTCCCGTTAAATTCAAAGCCGCATTTGCGTTTTGCTGTCCGGTCGGCGGAGAATTTTGCGCATTCGAGTTTGTGCGCCGCGTTTGTCCGGCTGGCGTTCCCAACTCAGCCTGCGGTTTTTGTCGCTGCTGTTGCTGCATCAAATTCGGCTGTGAATTATTGCCGAGTTGTCCGGTTTTGAAAACTTGAAAGCGAGTCGGAACGGTGCGGCGCGGGAAAAAGTTATTGCTCAAATCCGCATCAGCCGTTTCGAGATTCGGGTCAAGCACGATTGCTTTGGCTTCTTTTCGGGTAACAATCAACTTGGAAACATCAAAATTGTTGTAACGCCAGATTTCTACCGGAACGCGGATTTGTTCGCTTGTTCCATCCATATATTCGACTTTAAAGATTAAAGGCATCACCAAGCCGCCGAGATTTTTCAAATCAACCGCATAAAAATAATAATTTCCGTTTAAGAGACTTCTCTCTTTTTCGCTGAGACTTGCGATGAAATTTTGATAATCCTTGCGCTCGATGTCGGTTACGCGATACTGGTCATAATCGTTGTAAAAATCCCGAAGGCTTGGATATTGGTCGATGCGTTTTGGCAAATTTTCGTTGCGTTCTTGCGAAAGCGTGCGCGGACGTTCATTTGCTTGCTTGCGCTGAAGTTCTTTTTCGACATCCGGGTTTCTCGTGTCAATCTGAAAAAGCCGCACATTTTCGATTGAAACGTCAACGTGGTCGGTCGAATAAAACCAGCCGCGCCAGAACCAATCGAGGTCAACACCGGAAGCGTCTTCCATCGTTCTGAAAAAGTCTGCGGGCATCGGACGTTTAAATTTCCAGCGTTGCGAGTATTGCTTGAAGGCGAAATCAAACAAATCTCTGCCCATTACGGTTTCGCGCAAAATGTTGAGCGCGGTTGCCGGTTTTGCGTAAGCGTTGTTGCCGAACTGCAAAACCGATTCCGAGTTTGTCATAATCGGAACTTGATTTTCCGACAACATATAATCGGCAATATACTGAGGCTCGCCGCGCCGCGAAGGATAATTTTTTTCCCATTCCGCTTCCGCCAGGTATTGCAAAAACGTATTCAAGCCTTCGTCCATCCAGGTCCACTGCCGCTCGTCGGAATTGACAATCATCGGAAAATAATTGTGTCCGACTTCGTGAATAATGACGGAAATCAAACCGTATTTCGTGCCTGCCGAATATGTTCCGTCCGGTTGCGGGCGCGGACCGTTAAAGCAAATCATCGGATATTCCATTCCGCCGACCGGACCGTTGATACTGATCGCAACCGGATACGGATAGGTGAACGAATAGCGCGAATAAACATTTAAGGTGTGAATAATGGCGTGTGTCGAATACTTTTCCCAGAGCGGATTTCCCTCTTTCGGATAAAACGACATCGCCATTACTTTATTGCCTCCGACGTTGTGTCCCTGCGCGTCCCAGATAAATTTACGCGACGATGCGAAGGCGAAATCGCGCACGTTATCGCCTTTGAAAACCCAGGTTTTCTTGCCCGTCGGTTTGCTTGATTCGTTTGCTGTCGCTTCGGCTTGTGTAATAATTTTTAACGGCTCGGCGGTGGTTTCGGCTTGTTTTAGCCTTTGAATTTGCGCTCTTGTCAAAACCTGCGCCGAATTTTGCAAAACGCCGGTCGCCGAAACTACGTGGTCGTTCGGAGCGGTGATTCGCACTAAATAATCACCGAATTCTAAAGTAAATTCGCCGCTTCCGAGATACTGTTTATGCTGCCAGCCGGAAACGTCGTTGTAAGCCGCCATTCGCGGAAACCATTGCGCGATTTCATAGATATAATTGCTGTCCTGCGGGAAAAATTCGTAGCCCGTGCGTCCGCCGTAAGCGCGTTGGTCATTGATTGCGTAATTCCAATCGACCGAAAAAACGAAAGTTCCGTTCGTGGCTAAAGGTGTCGGCAAATCAATCCTTAGCATCGTTTCACTAAGCGTGTTTTTCAAAGCGTTTCCTTTCGCATCTCTGACGGATGTGATATTTACGCGCCCTTCATACTCACGCGCCACAAGTTGTTCGATTCTGTTGAGCGGAACGTTTTTAAGTTCCGGCGCGGTTTGCGTCTTTTGCGTGAGCGAATCTTTACCAAAAATATTTTGGTCGACTTGCAGCCAAATGTAATTGAGCGTATCGGGCGAAACATTTTTGTAGGTAATGGTTTCCTTGCCGATAATGCGCTGGTTCGCGTCGTCCAGTTCGACATCAATCACATAATCGGCGCGATTCTGCCAGTAACGATGACCGGGCGCGCCCGAAGCCGCGCGATACTCGTTCGGAGTCGGCAGATTTTCTTCGAGCTGGCGAAACTTATCGCTCGGTTTTGACTTTGATTGAGCAAAAACAACGGAAGACATTATTGCAATTAACGCAACGATGAAAAGGCGACGAATCAACATTAAATTTTTCTCCTACTATTTAAAGACGATGTTAGATAATAAAGATTTTGTAGCTTTTAGATGAAATTTGCAAACCATAATTAAGTGATAAGTGATAAGTGATAGGTGATAAGTGAAAATGATAGCTTACTAAATAAACAGTGATTATTTATCATAAATTATTACTTATCGCTTATCACTTGTTTCCAAACAACTTTTCCAATTTTTCTCACGTCTAAAAATACGTTATTCTGTTCTTCCTGTAATCTCCGCGCAGCTTTATCAAACAATGAAAAAAATCATCTTTATAATCGCACTTTTTATCGTTTCGACTTTCAATCTTTTCGCCCAAAATTACAACGACGCGACGTTGCAGCGTGTCCGCGAGCAAGACCGCATAGCGAGCCGTGACGCAAATAGAAATGTTCCGACTCTCACGCCCGCCGAACACGCTTACCGCGCTGATGTCTATTCGTTTAACCGCGCGTTTCCCGAAGCGCGGGCGCACTGGCAAAAAATTCTCGAAAATTTCCCGAATGACGCGAATATGGCGAAAGCATTGTTCGGAACAGGACGTTCATATATGTGGGAACGTGAATACGCGCGGGCGATTCCGTTTTTTGACCGGGCAATCCAAAGTTTCGCCGGAACAAAAGAAGGACGCGAGAGTTTGGCTTTCAAAGGCGCGTGTCTCGTGCGACTGGGCAAAAATACGGAAGCCGCGAAAACCTACGAGCAATATACGATAATGTTTCCCAAGGGCGAGCGCATTGAAACATCTTATCTGAACATTATTGACGCTCTGCGCGAGGCGAATAAATATGACGAAGCGAATCTTTGGGTTGATAAAGCGAGTCGGCGATTTTCGGGACTTCCGACTGCCACCAACGCGCTCAACGCGCGGCTTAGAATGGAAATTTTCCGCGAAAATTGGCAAGAAGCAATCGAAGCCGCCGACGCGCTTCGGCTTCTGAGAAATTATTCAGGCGCGATGACATCGCTTGACGAAGTTAATTATCTAAAAGCTTTCGCGCTCGAAAAAGGTGGACGCAAAGCAGAAGCGATTGCTGTTTATTCGGCAATTCCAAACAGTCTAAGTTCATATTTTGGTGGTTTGGCGACCGACAAATTAAACAAACTTTCCGGCAGTTCTTCAAAAATCACGCGCTCCGTCAGCGTTTCTTCAAGTTTGACCGGAAGTTATCCGGTGATGTATCGCACGGAACTGCTTCGCTATGCAAAATCTCGAAACATCGACCCGCGTTTTGTGCTGGCGATTATGAAACAGGAAAGCAGTTTCCGCGCCGACGCTAAATCGTCTTCCGCCGCTCGCGGACTTCTTCAGCTTGTTTTTGATACAGCTCTGAAATACAACAAGCAGGCTGGATTTCCAAATTTGCAAGCAGAAAATTTATACCAACCAAGCGTCAATATCGCTATCGGAAGCGTTTATATTTCCGAACTGAAAAATCAATTCGGCGGTTTGTATGAAGCGATTGCCGCAAGTTATAACGGCGGCGAAGACAATGCGGAAAGATGGCTTGCGAGAACCAAACCGAAAGACGCGGGAATTTTCGCATCGGAAATCGGCTTTGCCGAATCTAAGAATTACGTTTTCAAAGTGATGAACAATTATCGCGTTTATCGTGAGCTTTATACAGAAGATTTACAAAGTAAAAAGTAAAATTACCACCGCCAGAGGCGGTGGCTTTGGATGTTCGCCCTAGAAGGTGCGTTGGTGCTGTTGAATGAAGATGAAGTCTTCTTTTCTTCTCTCAACAAACGTGGTAATTGAAGAGTCTGAATAATGAAGAACTTCAACCTCTTTTTAGTTGAATGAAGGCAAATGTTTTTTTGATTATTCGGCTCATTCTTATTTCTATCTAACTTTTTAATTCTTGAGCTTGATATATTTTGGTTTGTTTGCCACTTTTGCCTTTTGTTGGGTAGCCGAAACCACTACCAGAGGTAGTGGCTTTGCTCTTAGTAAAAAGGCAAAAGGCAAAAGGCAAAATGTGAGTTATTTTTTCGTGGAGACAATAATTTTAGCGATTATTTTTGTGAGTTCTAAAGATTCGCTTATTAAGTCTTCAATTCCTTTTTTAACGCCTCCGTCAAAACTCTCGGTTGCCAGAATTAGTTTCAACCAATAATTCGATTCTCTGGCTTCTTTCAGAGAAATCGAGTTTTTGTGAATAAAATCGGCTTGGCTTTGTCCGGCTTGCGCTTCTTCGAGATTTGCTCCAATTGAAGTTCCCGCATCAAGTAATTGATTGACAACATTTTTGCTAACGCCGGAATTTTTCTCCAAAAACTTGCAAAGTTTGATAATTCTAACAGCGAAAGCAAAAGCTCTTTCTCGGATGTCGGCAGCCTTTCTGTCGGATTTAATTTCTTCTATAACAGTTGTGTCTATTTCAGCATTTTCTTCCATAACAGTTGTGTCTATTTCAGCATTTTCTTCCATTTAGCTTCTTCCATTTATCTCGTACTACTTTTCAAGTTTCTACTTATTTAACTTTTGCTTTCTTCACTTTTTACTTTCGCCTTTTTACTTTTTACTTTCTATTCTTCCCAATCGCCTTGACCTTCGCGCTCGACGTGATACCCAACCGATTCGAGATGGCGATGAACTTCGCGTCCGTGCTGTTCGTCGCGCACTTCCAAAAGCATTTCGATACCGACGCGACCGAACGGCGCGAGCCACATCGCGCGGCGATGAAAAACTTCGATGACGTTTGCGCCCGAATCGGCGACGTTATCAAGAAGTCGCGCCAGCGTTCCCGGACGGTCAGGCACGAGAAGTTTGAACAAAATATAACGACCTTGCCGCACGAGGACTTGTTCCAAAACTCGCGCCAGCAGATTCGGGTCAATATTTCCGCCGCACAAAACCGCGCAAACCGTATCGTCAGGATTCAATTTGATTTTCTTTGCCAGCAACGCCGCGAGTCCAGCCGCGCCCGCGCCTTCGACGACGAGGCGATTATTCTGCACGCAGAAAAAGATGGCGCGGGCAATTTCCTCTTCGGTAACTTCGACGATTTCGTCAACGTATTTCTGAATAATCGGAAAGGTTACTTCGCCCGGATGTTTGACGGCAATTCCGTCGGCAATCGTTTCCATCGCTTCATCCAAAACCGTGTGTTTTCCCGCTTCGACCGATTTTTTCATCGGAGCGCAGTTTTCAGCCTGCACGCCGACGACGCGGACATTCGGTAAGAGACTTTTCGCCGCAATCGCAATTCCCGAAATAATTCCGCCGCCGCCGATTGGCACGACAACAACGGAAACTTGCGGCAAATCCCGCGCAATTTCCAGACCGATTGTTCCCTGTCCGGCAATAATTAGTTCGTCGTCAAAAGCGTGAACATAAGTGTAGCCGTGTTTTTCCTGCAATTCGCGTGAATATGCGTAGGCTTCGTCAAAGCTCGCGCCGCGCAGAATTACTTCCGCGCCGTAACTTCTTGTCGCCGTAATCTTTGTCAAAGGCGCGAATTGCGGCAAAACGATTGTCGCTTTAATGTCGTGAAGTTGAGCGGCAAGCGCAACGCCTTGCGCGTGGTTTCCTGCCGAAGCCGCAATTACGCCGCGCTGTTTTTCTTCCGGTGAAAGACGGTGAATTTTGTTGTATGCGCCGCGAATTTTGAACGAACCGCTTTTTTGCAGACATTCGGCTTTCAAATGCGCTTTTGCCCCGATTTCACGCGAAAGTTTTGCGTCCGCCAAAATCGGTGTCGGAATAATTATGTTTTGCAAAACGCGCTGCGCGTCTTCGATGTCGGAAAGTTGAACGGTCATAAACAATTATCAGCTGTCAGTTATCAATTGTTAATTATCCATCAACAATCGCCGATTAACAATTACAGAAAAATCGTCTATGATATTTACACAATACCGGAGGTAAAAATATGTCTGTGCAAATCCTGCTTTTCCAACTCGAATTTTTTGGTTTTGGAGCTCTTTTCTTATTGTTCATCGGCATTTCACTTTTAGTCGTGGCGTGGAAAACGGTAAAAATCGTTCCGCAATCAAGCGTTTTGCTGATTGAACGATTGGGGCGTTTTCATCGAGTAGCGGCAAGCGGGCTGAATATCATTGTGCCGTTTTTTGAATCGCCGCGCAGCGTCTATTGGACGAATGTGCGCCCCGGAATAACTTCGATTGATTTGCGCGAGCAGTTTATCGATTTGCCGCCGCAGCCCGTTATTACGCGCGACAACGTAACGATAAATGTTGATTCGGTTGTCTACTGGATGATTACCGACCCGATAAAAAGCGTCTATGAAATAAATGATTTAGTCGGCAGTCTCGTCCAGTTGACGATTACCGGAATGCGTTCGGTGATGGGCGAAATGGATTTAGACCACACGCTTTCAAGCCGCGACCAGATAAACTCGAAACTTCGCTTAATTCTCGACGAAGCGACCGACAAATGGGGCGTAAAAGTTACGCGCGTGGACGTGAAAAACATCACGCCGCCGGAGGACGTGCGCGTCGTGATGGAAAAACAAATGACGGCGGAACGCAACCGACGCGCTTTGATTCTGCAAGCCGAAGGCGACAAGCAAGCCGCCATCACCCGCGCCGAAGGCGAAAAGCAAGCGGCGATTACGCGCTCGGAAGGCGAAAAGGAATCGGCGATTTTATCAGCCGACGGCGCGGCGCAGGCGAGATTAAAATCCGCATCGGCAGACGCGCAAGCCATCGCGCAAATCGCCCAATCAATCGGCAACGCCGAACAAACGACGCAGTATCTAATTACGTCGCGCTATATCGAAAGTTTGCGCGATATGACCAGAACACAAAACTCTAAAGTGATTTTTATGCCGATGGAAACTTCGAGTCTGTTGTCGAGCATCGGCGCGATTAAAGAAGTTTTGAGCGAAACCGGCGAGAAAAAAGAACAATTGCCGAAACCGCCGCGCCAGCCGCGTGAATTAAGCGAATAAATTCAGAACGCCGTCACCACGGGCGGCATTGAGCGCGAAGCGCGAAAAAAGTTTCGAGTAATTTTTATCTCGAATTTAACTATTGTCTTTAGATTGTTCGCGCAATCTTTGCCGTCAGGATGAGGGCGTTCCAGATAGGAGAAAATATTATGCTGAAAATTTTATCTATTCTGTTAGTTTTCGGTTTCGCCGCAATGACAACGCCGACTGTTTCGATGAAAACGAAATCCGTCCTTGATTTCAAAATGAAAGACATTGACGGCAAAGAAGTCGCGCTTAAAAAATACAAAGGCGACGTTTTGCTGATTGTCAACACGGCGAGCAAATGCGGTTACACGCCGCAATACGAAGGCTTGCAGGCAATTTTCGATAAATATAAAGCGCAGGGATTTTATGTTTTAGGTTTTCCGGCAAACAATTTCGGCGGTCAAGAACCGGGAAAGGAAAGCGAAATCAAAGAGTTTTGCGAATCGAAATACAAAGTCAAATTCCCGATGTTCGCCAAAATTTCCGTCAAGGGCGAAGACCAAGACGCGCTTTATAAATTCCTGACCGCCAAGGAAACAAATCCGAAATTCAGCGGCGATATTTCCTGGAATTTTAATAAGTTTCTGGTGAATCGGAAAGGCGAAATCGTGGCGCGTTTTTCATCAAAGGACACGCCCGAAAGCGAAGCGGTTACCCAAGCAATTGAAAAGGAATTAAAAAGTAAAAAGTAAAAATTTCCAATCATTAGTTTTGAATTTTTAATTCTACATTTTTAATTGCTTCGTAGATTGAACCTGTCTTTTGCAAATGGCTTTCATAAATCGCAATCTTGGAGACTTGAAATGCGGCGGAGTTAAACTCATTTCCCGAGTGTTGCTCGACTAGTTCCTTTGATTTGTGCGGTTCGCGCAGACGCGCAATTGTCAGGTGCGCTTTGAAATTTCTTTTTTCTCGCGCGAATCCTTTTTTTTCGCATTCGGTTTCCAAAATTTCATTCAGCTTTTGCAAATATTCGGATTCTCCGCGCACGCCGAGCCATAAAATTCGCGCGTTTCTTTTAGAAGGAAATACGCCGGTTTCAGTGATTTGCAATTTGAAACCCGACGTTTGGCGCGCCGTTTCTTCGACTGCATCAGTTATTTCAGCCAACTGTTTTCATCAATGTCGCCGAAAAACTTTAATGTCAGATGGAGCTTTTCGGCTCGTTCCCAACCGACGCGAATTTGCGAAAACTCACCGCGTAAATTTTCTATATAATCCGCAGCCATTTTGCGCGCTTCACCGGAAATATCGATTGCCGTAAAAATTCTTTTCATAAACGGATACTAAAATATCATCTGCGTTCATCTATATTTATCTGCTGTCGGTTTTTCTGATAAAATCCATCTCGATGAGATTTATAAAATTTTTATTCGTTTTATTTCTGCTGTCAATCATTGCCGTCGGCGTGGTTTCATATTGGATGTATAATTCTTTGAACAAACCGCACAGTCACGCCAAAGCCAATCAATTTATCCAGATTTCGAAAGGCACGACACCGAATCAAATCGTCGAAAAACTTGTTGCCGAAGGCGTTTTGCCGAGCGAGTTGCCGACACAAATTTACCTGCGTTCATTCGGCGATGCAAACAAACTGAAAGCCGGCGAATATCAATTCGCGTCGCCGATTACGCCGCTGCAAGTATTAAAAGAACTCGAAAAAGGCGAAGAACGCACCGTAAAATTTACCATTCCCGAAGGCTTCACGCGCTTTGACATTGCAAAACGTATCGCCGAAAAATTCCCGCAAGACCCGCCGATGGACGATAAAGCCGTTTTGACTTTGATGGACGACGTTTCATTGATAAAAGATTTTGACCCGACGGCAAAAAATCTCGAAGGCTATATGTTTCCAAGCACTTACAGCTTCCCACCTGATGTTACTCCACAGGAAATAATCAAAGCGACAGTCGAGCAATTCAAGAAAGTTTGGAAACCGGAATGGAACGAGAAAGCCCGCGCGCTCGGCAGAACGCCGCACGAAATCGTGACGATTGCTTCACTCGTCGAAACCGAATCGCACGTCGAAGAAGAGCGTCCCGTCGTCGCTTCCGTTATTTACAATCGAATAGCGAAAAACATTCCGCTCGGCATTGACCAAACCGCCGTTTATATCGCCAAAATGCAAAACCGCTGGGACGGCACGATAAACAAAAGCGATTTGGAAGTTGATTCGCCGTATAACACCAGACGTTTCGGCGGCATCCCGCCCGGCGCGATTTCCTCCGTCAGCGAAAGCGCGCTCAAAGCCGCTCTGAATCCGGCGCAGACCGATTATATTTATTACGTTCTGGACGTATCGAAAAACGACGGAACATCAGCCTTTTTCAACAACGCCCGCGATTTTGAACGCGCCAAAGCCGCTTATCAAATCTGGCTCGGACAGCAGAGAAATAAATAATTGACGCTTGTCAGCATTGTAACTACAATGAAATTTGAATGGGATGAAAACAAGCGTTTGATAAATCTGCAAAGACACGGAATTGATTTTGCTGATGTTTGGCAAGTTTTTGAAAGTAATAGAGTAATTTTTACGGATGACCGTTTTGATTATAACGAATTGCGGTTTGTTACAATCGGAGTTTTAAGAGAGCGACTTGTTACGGTCATTTATACGGAGAATGACGAAATAACGCGAATTATTTCAGTCAGAAAAGCAACGAAAAATGAACGAAGAAAATATCTTAAAGGAATCGCAAACCGATTGGGCGAGAATTGACGCAATGACCGACGAAGAAATCGACCTTACGGATATACCGGAAATTACTGAAGAAATGTGGGCGAAAGCCGTTTGGCGCAAAGGCTCGAAATCAGATTCAATAAGTTCGCAGGAAACTTTGGCTGTTGACGGCGACGTTATCGAATTCTTCAAAGCGCAAGGACGCGATTATCAAAAGAAAATCAATCAGCTTTTGCGGGCGTATATGGAATCGCGGCAAGCAAAATAATTTGGTTGGAACTTTTTATAAAATTCGGTGTCTGACAAATTATGAGAGCAAACAATTATATTTCCAGCAAAGAACATAAATTTTTATTCTCAACTATTTTCTTTGCGTTCCTGCTTCGTATTATTAGCCTCGTAATACTATTTTTTACTGAACCTAATTCAAATGGAAATACCGTTCTCTATGACCTTTTCGACATGACAGAGATGATGAGTCCCATTTACTCATTCATAGTTTTTCTTGTTTGCGTTTTTTTGGTTTGGAAAATAAGCACCCCAACAGAAATAGGTTAGACTATTTGTTGAGATGGGTAAAACAAAAATAATCGAATTGACCGCCAAACAACGGGCGGAGTTGGAAAAAGGCTATCGAACAGGCAAAAGTCATTGTTT